>ERZ836877.147-NODE-147-length-120253-cov-7.220045_pt1 | contig 120253 bp, 118 predicted proteins | sample MGYA00519469_ERZ836877 | MGnify/ENA primary metagenome ERZ836877 (study PRJEB31850, sample SAMEA3708809) | human gut metagenome | biome: human gut; feature: human-associated habitat; material: faeces | place: China | collected 2014 ...
TAGTATCTCCGTCTCCCCATTCTAATGTATTTTTATTACCACATATAGGACAATATTTTCCAATTTTTTGAATTAATCCAGTACCACAGTTTTTACATTTACGTTTGTAAATGAAATTGAAATAGAAATGTAAAATATGCATATCATACGCATCTAGTGTACTGGCATGGGATTTCCATTCTACAAATTCATAATAACGACGTTTAGCTGCAGGTTCGGATATTTTACACATAACTTTAATATGATTTGCATTTCTGATTTGAAACCCAAGTAAAGCAGCATGTGGAACTAAAATAAGTGAAGCAAAGTAATCAGCTTCTTCTTCAAGGTTATCATATTCGCTATAGGATAATTCATTTCGAAATATTCTTGTTTTCTCATGAGCAATGTGGTGTCCAAGCATTATATGTCCCAGTTCATGAGCAATATTCCATCGATAGCGATTAGAGGTTGTAATGTTTTTGGCTATATCGTTGTAATATATTATGAAAAAATTGGCTTTTGCATAATAATCTGTGCAAGCATCATTAGTTCCAGTAAATTTTATCATATCATCATAAGATAAGTTTGTTTTTTTCATATGTTTGCTATACGAAACTAAACGAATATTTGAAAAACTACGAGCTATTGCCTTTATTTCTACTGGAATATTGGAGTGTCTGTAATTTTGTAGAGTATAATAAACAACTTCTTTTATTTCATTACGGCGTTCTAGTGGTATATTAGTCTGGGTCATCTAAACCATCATCCTCAAAATATTCTGAAAAAGAGCGTTCTAACATTTGCATCATAAATTTTTTATCTGCTTCTGGCATGTTTTGCCGTGCACGTTCAATACGTCTAATATCTGGATCCTGATCTGGTATATTATTAGAAGAATCAGTTTCATTCCATCCCATTATTACAGCAGGAGATATATCAAGTGCATTGGCGAGTTTTACAATTTTATCTCTTTTCATGTTTGCAATGTCTCCACTTTCCCAACGTGAAATAGTTGCAGCAGATACACCTACTAAACGTCCAACATCATCAAGAGTGAGTTGTTTTTCAATCCTTCTGTTTTTCAAAATATCTTTTACATCCATGGGTTTTTACCTCTTTTTTCTTTATGTATTAATTATAAAGTTATTATTGCAAAAATGCAATGCACAAATGCAAAAAAAAGAAAAAAATTGCAAAAACGTATTGCGTTTACGCAAGAACTGTGCTATATTAAAATTGCGGAAACGCAAAAAAGAAGAAAGGAGAAAAAAATGTTTAACAAATTGAAGTTTAAAGCAGCAGTAATTGAGAGGGGAAAAACAATTGGGGACGTAGCAAAATTCCTTGATATTAGTGAATCTACGTTGTATCGAAAAATTAATGGGGCAAGTGAGTTTAGTAGGGATGAAATACAGAATATTTGTATTTTTCTAAAATTAGACTCTCCACTTGAAATTTTTTTTGCAAATGAAATTACGTAAACGCAAAAAGAAAGGCGATAATATGAACGAATTAGTATCAATCAAACATGATGAGGTTGTTTGCAGCAGTTTAGATATTGCAGAAAAGTTCGGAAAGCGTCATGACAGAGTATTAAGAGCAATCGAACAAATCAAAGAAGATAGCTCACCCCAAAAATGGGGTCAGTCATTTCATGAAACTACATATAAAGATTCTTCTGGAAAGAGCAACAAAATGTATCTGATGAATCGTGACGGATTCTCAATATTAGTTATGGGTTTCAATGGTAAAAAGGCTTTGGATTGGAAATGGAAATATCTTGAAGCATTTAATCAAATGGAATCCATGCTTAAAGAGCGAAATACTCAATTATGGGTAGAACAACGCAAGCAAGGGAAACTTACTCGACAGGCAGAAACAAATGTAATCAAACAGTTAGTTGAATACGCAAAGGAACAGGGCAGTGAACATTCTCAAATGCTTTATATTACATATTCCAAACTTGCAAATAAAATGGCAGGAATCACAGACAGGAATTTTGCAACACTTGCCCAGTTAAATGAGCTGTCTTTTATTGAAAATATTATTCTGAACCAGATTCGTGTAGGCATGGAAAGAGAAATGCATTACAAGGATATTTATAAGGATTGCAAAAAGCAGGTTGAACTTTTTAAGGATGTAGCGTATCTGAATGCGGGATAAAGGAGATGGACAGTATGTTGATGGAATCTGTAAATATTGAACAGAAAATTACTTCTATGGAAGTAGCAGAAATGGTAGGGAAAGACCATAGTAAATTGTTAAGAGATATTCGCAGATATTTAGAGCAATTAGCCGAAGCCAAAATTGGATTGGTTGAATTTTTCACAGAATCTTCATATAAAGACCAAAAGGGAGAAAGCAGGCCATGCTATGAAGTCACAAAGAAAGGGTGCGAATTTATTGCTCACAAGCTGACAGGAGTTAAGGGAACAGAGTTCACAGCAAAGTACATCAACCGTTTCCATGAGATGGAAGATGCGATTAATACAGGCAGTCACAGTTTAGCAGAGCAGGGCATCAGTATTGTGAAATTTGTTGCTGATGATCTGAAAGTGAATACAGCAAGTAGGATTTTAATGTATGAAAACTACTGTAAGGACTATGGTATCCCTACAGGATTCTTACCAAAGTATGAATTGAATAATAATCATCAGTTAAAATCACTGACTGCCCTTTTAGAAGAAAACGGATGCCCGATAAAATCGGCAGCTTTCAATAAAAAGCTTCTTGAACAGGGATTCCTTGAAGAAAGAGAGCGGAAGTCCTCAAAAGGTGGCATCAAGAAGTTTAAAGCGTTGACAGATAATGGATTGAAGTATGGGGAAAACGCTGTTAGTGCTTTTAATCAGAAAGAAGTACAACCTTTATACTATGAAGATACGTTCGGAGAATTTTATCAGTTAGTAATGGAAAAGTGACAGAAAGGAGTTATATGCAGGAATTATTAAATGTGAACGCAGATAGCCAGACGGTATCTGCTAGGGAACTTCATGAAAAATTGAATATTGGAACGCAGTATACGAAGTGGTTTGAGAGAATGTGCGAGTATGGATTCTCAGAAAATGAGGACTTCAAAGCTATTAGTCAAAAAAGACTAACAGCTCAGGGAAATGAAACAACATATATAGACCATGAAATATCACTGGATATGGCAAAGCAGATCTGCATGATTCAGCGAACACCAGAAGGTAAAGCAGTACGCCAGTATTTAATTGATCTGGAGAAAGCGTGGAACAGTCCGGAGCAGGTATTTGCCAGAGCGTTAAAGATGGCAGATGCGACAATTGCAAAATTAAAAGGAGATTGTGCAACGCTGATAGCTGACAATGAGAGGATGAAACCCAAAGAGATATTTGCGGATGCAGTTTCAGCGAGTCATACATCCATCCTGATCGGGGACTTGGCAAAGCTGATTTGTCAGAACGGTTATCAGATCGGACAGAAGCGACTATTTGAGTGGATGCGTAACCATGGATATCTGATAAGGAGTGGCTCATCTAAGAATATGCCGCAGCAACGATATCTGGAACAGGGCTTGTTTGAAGTCAAGGAGAGTAATGTTCAGAATCCGGATGGTTCGGTCCGTATTACCAAGACTACGAAAGTCACAGGTAAAGGGCAGGTGTATTTCGTTAATAAGTTTTTGAACGAAGGAAAGAGTGCATGATGGGCTACAAATACATAAAGTTGCGTATGCGAATCTTAGAAAAATACGATTCTATAACAGAATTTGCCGAAGCACTGGAGACTTACCAGGCAAATATATCACGTAAATTGTCTGGGAGAGTAGGATTCAGCCAGCAATGTATTGAAGAATGGGCAGCGGCACTGGATATTCCAAGAGAACAATACGGAGAATATTTCTTCACATAATACTTTATAACAGAGAATGATATGTAAATAGGAAGAAACAGGATCAGGAGGAAGAAAAATGGTGGGAGAAAGAATGATAGAAGTCCCTTATGGAGATTTCGTGGATGGTCAGAAAGCCATGGCAGACCTTGACGCTTTAAGAGCAATTGTAAGTCACAGTAAATATCCGGATGTAGAAGTAATCAGAGCAGTGTTAGGAATCTGGAAAGATGAAGAGGACAGGCAGGCATGAAACATGCATTAGCATCATTCGGGATTGTCGCTTTTTTTGTGGCGGCAGGATGTACAGAAGCTGGTAACTACATAGGAGCAGTTGTGGCATTGGTATTATCTGGTGTGCTTATGCATCCAGAGATACAGGAAGTAAGAGAACAATTAAAAACGCCCTGGTAAGGCGGCAACCTATACCAAGGCAGATATAACAATTCAGCTACATAGTAGCACATTTAGGAGGATAAGTAAATGGAATTAAAGGTAAATAATTTCAGTGTACCATCAACGATCACATTTAACTTTGAAGAGTTAAAGCAGGAATTAGAGGAAAAGGCGGGTTTTTATACCAATCTTGTTTATACAGACGAGCAGATCAAGGAAGCCAAAGCGGATAAGGCAAGCATGAATAAGCTGAAAAAGGCTCTGAATGACGAGAGAATCCGCATGGAAAAGGAGTATATGAAGCCTTTTACGGAGTTTAAGGCACAGGTAAATGAGATTATCGGCATTATTGATAAGCCTGTAAATGCCATTGATACACAGATAAAGGCATATGAGGATAAATGCAGACAGGACAAGCAGGTAGCTATTGAACAGTATTTTGCAGAGATTGAGAAACCAGAATGGTTGACCTTACGTGTGATTACTGATCCTAAGTGGTTGAACGCATCTGTAACTTTAAAATCTGTAAAAGCTGCCATTGATGAAAAGGTGCAGCAGATCATTAAAGATATGGAAATGTTGTCCAAGATACCTGAATTTGGATTTGAAGCAACAGAGGTATATAAAACTACCCTTAATGTAAATAAGGCTTTTGATGAAGCTAACCGCATGGCTGAAATTGCCCGCAGAAAGAGAGAACGTGAAGAAGCAGAGCGCCTTGCAGCAGAAAAAGCGGCGGCAGAAGCAGCGGAAAAGGCAGCACTTGAAGCTACGCAGGTAGAAAATGAGCCGGAGCAGGCAGAAGTAGAACCAGTACAGGATGAATTTATAATGCCAGATTTTGATAACGATATGCCTTTTGGTGAAGAATGCATTATTCCTGAATCCGGTACATACATGATATTCAAAGCATTGCTTACAACAGAGGATAAAACAAATCTGATGCAGTGGATGAAAGACAGGATGATTCAGTTTGAAGTTTTGGAAATGGGGGAATAGGTATGGTTAAGACGGTAATCATATGCGATATCTGTGGTAAAGAAATATCCCCTGAACCGGTAACATTTGATATTGGTGTTGCAGGTTTGAGAATGAAATCCAGATTTGGAAACTATAGTCAGAAAAAGATAAGTGAAAACATCTGCAAGGAATGTTTAAAGGAAAAGGGATTCATCATAGATGTTAAGGATCAGGAAGAAATGGAGAAGAATACAGTAACCTTGGAAGATAAACTGTTAGATATTTTAACTGATCTGGGCGTTTCATTTGTGGAGGAATGAATATGGAAAATTTTAATGTTCGTTTGAGTAAGCTGCAGGAAGAATTAAAGGCTCCCAAGAACATGTATAACAATTTTGGTAAGTACAGTTATCGTAATGCAGAGGGCATTTTAGAAGCTGTTAAGCCATTACTTATTCAATATGGAATGGTACTTAACATATCGGATTCGGTAGAAATGGTAGGGGAAAGGTACTATATCAAGGCTACAGCAACGGTACATGATACCGAATCAGATCAGATCATGGTTTCTACGGCATATGCCCGGGAGAGTCTTGATAAAAAAGGTATGGATGATAGCCAGATATCCGGTACTGCATCCTCTTACGCCCGTAAATATGCTCTTAATGGTCTTTTCCTTTTGGATGATACCAAGGATGCAGATACGGACGAATATCATAATCAGACACAGGGTAACGGGAATAAGGCAAAAAACGAAAATGCAGCAGAAGAGCAGAAATTTAATGAGCAGGCTGCCAAGGAAATGAAAGAACTGGCTACAGAAGCGCAGAAGAACGCTATTTTAAATATCTGCAATAAGCACAAGGTTAATCTTAATAAGTTAATGGAGAGTAATAACGTAACATTTGAAACCATGAACAGAGAACAGGCGGTATGGCTTATAAATGCATTTAAGAAGAAATACGGTGATGATTAATGCAGGGAATAGGCAATGTAAAGTCCATTACACGGGATTTTATAACAGGCAAGGCTATTGTGGCAGTGCAATTTGACAGTGTATTGCCACAGGAATTGCAGAATCTATCCAATCAAGAAAAGTACCAGATAACCATAGATAAGCCAAGAAAAAAGCGATCATTGGACGCTAACGGCATGTTATGGGCATGTATCGGGGAGATCGCGGCGACTCTGAATGTGGATAAATGGCAGATATATTTACAGATGCTTAAGCGGTACGGTAAGTACACCTACATAGTTGTAAAAGAGAATGTTGTAGATGCAGTAAAACGTCAGTGGCGTGAATGCGAGGTAATCGGAGAGATTGATATACATGGTTCCAAGGGAATACAGATGCTTTGCTATTTTGGTAGCAGCACCTATGACAGCAAAGAATTTTCAGTACTGTTGAATGGTGTTATTGCAGAAATGCAGGATATAGGATTACAGCCACCGCCAAGTAAGGAAATGCGCAAAGCATTGGAAAGGTTGGAGAAAAATGAGCAGAACAAAATCGGTACTGGTTGATGATATGGAACATTGTATTGTATGTGGCAGCCCTTATATCGAAGTGCATCATGTATTTTTTGGAGCCAAGCGCCCTATAGCGGATAAGTACGGTTATGTATTGCCGTTATGCAATAAACATCATACCGGCAGTGCTGATTGCCCACATAAGAACAGGGCAATCGACCTTGCCTACAAATGTATGGCACAGAAGCATTTTGAAGCGAACAGGGGCAACAGAGCAATGTTTATAGAATTGTTTGGAAAATCGTATTTGTAATTGGAAATGATCAGAAAGGATGTAGAACAAATGGCAAAATTTACAGTTGAGGTTAATTTAGATTGGTTAGATGAAGAAACAACCATTGATGAAGAAATAAAAGAAGAGGTAATTCGCGGTGCAAAAGATTATCTCTTGGAAAAGACAACTGATGAGATTCAGAAGAAACTTGATGCTGAAATTGGTAAAAAGTTAGTCGAAGCCAGTGAAAAGGTTGAGGAAATTGTTGACGGATTCTTAGAGACTGTCACTACTGACAATATTTCCAAGCTAAAAATTGCAGAAAAAAAGTCTGACTGGTCAAACGAAGTAATCATGCCCCCTATCGGAGATTATATAGGAAAACGATTTGAGAGTTTTTGCAATGAAAAAAGATATAATAAAAACTTTGAGTTGGCTTCATATAACAGTGATAAGAAATATTCTATGACACAGGCGTCAATTATTAAGTATCTGGATGAAACACTTTCAAAGCAAGTGGAAACAATTGTTAAAAATGCGCAGAAGAACGCAGAGCAGGAGATTGTTAAAACACTTGAACAGACATTAATGCAAAATCTTGCCGAGGAAACTGTAAAGAAAATGAATATCCCACAGGTATTGCAGAATTTACAGGAAAGATATACAGAGATTGAAAAACAGGGGGATTGATTTTGAGTAGAACAGATTTTTTAAATGCGCGACAGCGATATGCAATAGAAGCGGCAAATAAAAAGCGCATACTTACAGTCAATCCGGAAGTAGACGAGAACAGCGGCATCTACTTTTTAACCAGAGCGGATGATAACGGCATAAGGCATGCATATATCGGACAGGCTAAACACCTGCTGACACGCCTTGCACAGCATTTAAACGGGTATCAATACATAGACCTGTCAATTAAAAAGCATGGTTTGTATGCTGCTGATAATGCTCTTGGGTATGCAGTTAATTTTTTACATTATCCACAGGAAGAACTGGACGAAAAAGAGCAGTACTGGATTACACAGTATGCCCGTAAGGGATATCAGTTAAAAAATCGTACTGGTGGCAGTCAGGGAAAAGGTAAGGAGCAGATCGCAGAATACCGACCGGCTAAAGGCTATAGAGACGGTCTTAGACAAGGCAGAATAAACCTTGCTAGGGAATTGTACAGTATTGCTAGTAAGCACCTTGAAATCGGTCTTAGAGAGGATAAGAGAGGTAATAAGGTGTCGCAAAAACAACTGGATAAATTCATGGAACTTATAAATGTGGACTCATATAAGGAGAATGCGGATGAATAACAGGTTGAAGTGTGAAATCTATAGAGATTCCATGCAGAATTATAAAAAATACGCAATACCACCGGCACAGTTAATCATAGCGGATGTTCCATACAATGTTGGTAACAATTTTTATGGGTCAAATCCTATGTGGTATAACGGCGGCGACAATAAGAACGGAGAAAGCAAATTAGCAGGTAAAGCGGCGTTTAATTCGGATTTTAATTTTAATCTTTATGAGTATTTTCATTTTTGTAGCAAGATGCTTAAGAAAGAGGATAAAAAGAACGTGACAAGAGGTAGAAGCAGCAATAGTCCATGCATGATCGTGTTCTGTTCCTTTGAACAAATGTCAACTTTGATTGCGGCGGCTAAAAAACATGGATTTATCCATTACATGCCACTTGTATTCGTGAAAAATTACAGTCCACAGGTTTTAAAAGCAAATATGCGTGTCGTAGGTGCTACAGAATATGCACTTGTATTGTATAGAGACAGATTGCCAAAGTTTCGCAACGGTGCGAAGTTTGACGAAGAGGGAAAAACAATACGTGGTACAGGACATATGATTTTTAACTGGTTTACATGGGAAAAAGATAGTAAAGACATTCCCAAAATACACCCTGCGCAAAAGCCTGTGAATGTTATTAAAAAGCTGATAGAGATTTTTACAGATGAGGGAGATGTAGTTATTGATCCATGCTGTGGAAGTGGCAGCACACTAAGAGCGGCGGTTGAAATGGGCAGGAGTGCATATGGATTTGAAATTGACCGTACATTCTATACCCGAGCGAGGGATGAAATGCTTGTATTCCCAGAAAATAATCAAATGTCGGTATTTGATTTAGCACAGTAATTGATTGCCTATTGGCATGAGATAAGGTTGGAACACCTACCCGTAGGGTAAAAGAAACCGTTCATTTTGTTATATATCACAGAAAAAGCCATTGGAAAAGCCGAGCCGGGGCGGCAATTCCCCGGCAGATAGGAGAAATAATGGAAAAACTTGATTTAGCAGAGATTGCAGGCGGCGCTTTACAGGAAAAGGCGCAGGCAGCAATTGAGGAAGTAGCAGCGAACATGCAGGACCCAAACACCCCCTGGAAGAATAAAAGAGAGGTAGTTATCAAACTGGCATTTACCCAGAATGAGGACAGGGATAATGCAACCTGTGAAATTTCTGTAAGTAAAAAGCTGGCACAGGTTAAGCCGATTACTACAAATTTTGCAATGGGACAGGATTTGAAGGATGGCGGCATTTACATGGAAGAGTACGGTAAATACATAAAAGGTCAGATGACTCTTGATGATACGCAGCCACATCAGGTTATTGGTGATGATGTAGTTGATACTGATACAGGCGAAGTTGTTGGAAAAGTAACACCATTCAATGTAAAGGAAGCATAGGAGGAATAGAACATTATGATTAAAGAAGCATTACAGTATATCGTTGGATTATCAGAAGCAAAAACACAGGAAATTAATGGACAGGTTTATTCTGACAAGAATTTGATCAGAATTTCTCACAATCCTAAAGCAGAAGCCATCAGTATGAGCACTCTTACAAGCCTTGTAGACTATATCAAGGCAGGAATTGATAAAATGTCCGACAAGATGATTATCCAGGTTGTAGACCCTCTTACAGTTCGCTTAATTAGTATGTTGGATGATGAACGTAAGCGCGAAGTTCTGGTTGAGGTAACAGGACAGGTACCGCAGATCACATTTAATCGCTACATTGATCGTGAATCCTTTAATATCGCATTACAGTCTAAGTTTATCCATGATGATAATGTGGCGCTGCTTTTGAAGTTTGTCGGCACTGTACAGAGTGAATCTGTTGCTGCTTATGGTGATGATGGAGTATCACAGAAAGCCACTATTAAAAAGGGTATTGCCGGATCACAGGATGCGCTTGTACCTAATCCCGTTGTATTAAGACCATACAGAACCTTTATGGAAGTGGAGCAGCCGGCAAGTTCTTTTGTGTTCCGCATGAAAGATGATAGAGATATTGAGTGCGCAATTTTTGAAGCAGACGGCGGCGCATGGAAGAATGCAGCAATGCAGAACATCAAGGACTATCTGGAGTATGAATTGAGCGAATATAAGCAGTTTACGGTTATTTCATAATACATAATTCCCCTGCCCTTTGGGGTGGGGGAGAAAGGTAAAAGGCAGATGCAGGGAGATTACATAAAATTAAACCGAAAAATTCTGGAATGGGAATGGTGGGGAGATATCAAAACATATAGAGTCTTTACATATTGCCTTTTACAAGCCAATTGGAAGGAAAGAAGCTGGAACGGGATGGCAATTGAAAGGGGTTCTTTTCCTACTTCATTGCCCAGAATTGCAAAGGATTGTTCTCTTACAGAAAATGAGGTCAGAACTGCACTTAAACATTTGAAAAGCACAGGCGAAATCACAGACAAACCATTTAATAAATTCCGCATAATTACGGTATCTAACTATGATTTGTACCAGTGTGATAACAGACAGGTTCACAGTCAAATCACAGACAAGTCACAGGCAGTTAACAGGCAGACCACTGGCAAATCACAGGCAAATCACAGGCAATTAACAGCACTAGAAGAAGGAAAGAATAGAAAGAAGGAAAGAAAGGAAGAAGGAAAGAATAATTATCAGCAAATAGCTGATATGTATAATTCCATTTGCATTTCTTATCCAAAGGTCCAGTCTTTATCTGATGCCAGAAAGAGAGCCTTAGGAGCACGGCTTAGAATATATAATCTCGATGATTTCAGAAATTTGTTTGAAAAAGCGGAAGCATCCAATTTCCTGAAAGGTGAGAATGGAAGAGACTGGAGCGCTAATTTTGATTGGCTTATAAAGGATTCTAATATGGCAAAGGTACTTGATGGTAACTATGATTGCAAGACTGATAAACAGCAGGGTAGGCAATTAACAGATGATTTCTTTACAGGAGGTTAACTATGGCATGTGAAATATGTGGAGGATCTGGATTTGTGACATATACGGAAAATGGTGTGCTGATGGCTAAAGATTGCAAATGCCGTGCAAAAATGCTTACAGAAGCCAGAATGAATGCCAGTGGAATATCTATCGCATTTAGGAACAAAACGATAGAAGGGTATGAAGCTGGAGTAAATAAAGAGTTACAGAATGCAAAGCATAAGGCGCTGGAATACATAGAGGAATTTTCAAACATTGAGAGAGAAGAACATAACTCTATTATGTTTCTTGGAAATCCGGGAAGCGGAAAAACTCATTTATCCTTGGGAATAGGAAATAAATTGCTTAATTCTTATGGTGTAGGTTGCATGTATATGCCATATCGTGAAACCATGACTGAGTTAAAACACCTAAATGCAGGAGAATATAAAATCCAATATGCTGAAAAAATGCATAGGATAACCACTGTTAGATTACTGATAATAGATGATTTGTTTAAGGGTACGGTAACAGATGCAGATCTGAATTATGTATTCCAGATTATAAATCAAAGGTATTTGAATAATCTGCCCTTTGTTTTGAGCAGTGAGAAGTCACCTACGGAGCTGCTGGCAATTGATGAAGCAATAGGAAGTAGATTATTACAGCAAGCTAAAGGCAGAGTAGTACACATAAAGGGCAAGGACACTAATTACAGGATTTATGGCGGGTGATGGACAATGAGAAAAATAGAATTGACCAAATCTGAAAAAGAGAGAATTGCACGGCTATATAAAAATGGAATGAACATAAAACAGCTACAGAATTATGGATTTTCCAGGCAGAAAGTAAAAGCTGTATTGAAAGAAAAGAATATTGCAGTACGTAAGCAGGGCAGGGTTCACCTAATTGAAAGGGACCTGAAAACTATAGAGTCAGGAACTCCGATTAATTGTGCATCCGATGGTAAAGAATGCATTTACAGGACTGTAGGAAAAAATGAGGGCATTTACCTGTGTGATTACTGCAGCATAACTGGTCATTCGCGTGGTGGAGATCCGGAGCAATGTACTAAGTGGAAAATAAAAGATAGAGGTCGGACGAAGAGTTTCTGATATGCCCCAAACGTCACAGAATCGGTCAGATTAAAATTTTAGGAGTAAAGGCGAGGAATTGCAAGGTATGGCGAGAGATAAAGAATTTGAAGCAAGAATGCAGGGCATGATCTATGCCGCAAATATTGTAAAAGAGCAGGGCATAGAGACTTTAGAACGGGATATTTCAAAGCGTGGAGTATATAAAATACCACTTAATATGTCAGAGAAGCAGTTTAATGAATTTGTAAGTATGATTGGCGAAGGTTCAAAAAATGCAGTATTTGCAATAGTTTATGTTGTACTGTGTGAAGATTTTGGGTTCGGAGAGAAGAGACTCAATAAGTTTGCAGAAGGATTTATAAAGCGTTTTGAAGATGTATTCAAGATGGATTATATGGGAGAACATTACGTAACATTGACTGATTACGCTGTAATGATGAAAGAGAAATACGGATCACTGCAAATGGATATTGACAGAATACAACTGGAACAGGAAGGAAACGACAAGCATAATCCTGACTTTCATAATTACAAATGGATTGATGGCATTATAAAGGTTTTGAATAATAATGGCTATTCAGATGCTGCTATGTTTTTAGAGGGTAAAAAACATGATTAACGGAGAATTAATAGTCGATAATTTTGCTGGTGGTGGCGGCGCATCAACTGGGATAGAAATTGCAACTGGGTACAGTGTAGACATTGCAGTAAATCATGATCCGGAAGCAATTAAGATGCATAAAGCGAATCACCCTGGAACTAAACATTACTGTGAGGATGTATGGCAGGTTAATCCGGTAGAAGTATGTGGTGGGCATCCGGTAGGGCTTGCATGGTTTTCACCAGACTGTAAGCATTTTAGTAAGGCCAAGGGCGGTAAACCGAAGGATAAGTTTATACGTGGGCTTGCTTGGGTAGCTTGCAGATGGGCAGGCATGGTGCGTCCGAGAGTTATAATGCTGGAAAACGTGGAAGAATTTAAAACCTGGGGTCCATTGAATAGAGGACACCGCCCAATCAGATCAAAACAGGGAAAGACATTCGATAAATTTGTGAAGCAATTGACTGATCTTGGCTATGATGTACAATTCAGAGAATTGGTAGCAGCCGATTATGGCGCTCCTACCATGCGAAAAAGATTTTTCATGATTGCCCGGTGTGATGGTAAACCTATTGTCTGGCCCGAACCAACGCATGCACCAATGGGCAGTGAGCAGGTTAAGACTGGATTATTAAAGCCATATGTCGGAGCATATACACAATTAGACTTTTCTTTGCCTTGCCCAAGTATTTTTGATACATCTGAAGAAATAAAGGAAAAATACGGGATTAGGGCAGTACGTCCATTAGCACCTAAAACAATGGATAGAATAGCAAGAGGGCTAAAAAAATTTGTATTGGATAATCCAGAGCCGTTTATTATCCAATGTAACCATGGAGGAAATCGTAAGGAAAATAATATTCAGGAACCATTACCTACCATTACAGGCAAACATGGATACGGAATAGTAGAGCCTTATATGGTTCAGATAGGGCAGACTGGATTTCCCAAAGATAGAAGCAAAGATATCCGCGATCCGCTTACAACAATTGTAAGTAAAAATGAACATTGTCTCATTGAGCCGAAACTTGCACCAATCATTGATAAGGCATATGGCGGCAACTATCAAGGTGGCGGCAGTAAAATAGACCAGCCTATTGACACTATCACTACTGTTGATCATAACAGGCTTGTAGCAGCCACTCTTGCACCTTTCATGGGAACCAATACGACAAATCATCCGGGTGGAACATGCAAGGAACCTATCCATACAATAACAACCGGTAATCAGCAGTGTCTGATAAGCCCTACTCTGATTCAATATCATTCTGAAACTGCACAAGGGGAAGTTAGAGGACAAAAAATTGACGAACCTATTATGACTGTAGATAGCTCCAATCGTTATGGGCTTGTTGCATCTTTTCTAAGTAAGTTTTATAAGTCAGGAACAGGACAGGATGAAAGAGATCCTTTGCATACAATAACAACATCCGCAGGACATTTCGGAGAAGTCAGGGCATTTTTGATTAAATATTATGGGCAGGGAACAGGACAGGGTGTAGAAGAACCACTTGATACAATTACATCAAGAGACAGGTTCGGGCTTGTAACAGTAAATGGCGTAGATTATCAAATTGTGGATATTGGGTTGAGGATGTTAGAACCAAAAGAATTGTACGGATGTCAAGGGTTCCCACCGGATTATATCATAGATCACGATTATACCGGAAAGACATATCCGAGAAGCGAGCAGGTAAAAAGATGTGGCAATGCTGTGTGTCCACCCTTACCGGCGGCACTGGTAAAAGCTAATTTACCAGAAATGTGCATAGCACAGAGACAGCCGAATCTGCATATAGATGATAGCCAAGCACAGTTAAGATTCGCATAGAAAAGGAGCGTGAGTGAATGACAGAGAATGAAGCAATTAAGGCAATAAAAGACAACAAGCCCACAAGCGGTTATTATATTTTGAATGAATCATTAGATATGGCCATGCAGGCACTTGAAACAGCCAAGAAGTATAAAGAACTTGAATCTGAATTATCTAAGCGCAATCTGACAGTAGACCATATTAGGGAATATATACAGTTTGAGGATGAATGCGTGGAGATGGGATTTACTTTCGATTCCTTGCTGGAAGCAAGGGGTAAACAGATAAAAAAGAAACCAGTAGTAGAAGAAAACGAGATGTTTCACACAAAATATTATCGTTGTCCGATTTGCGGTGGAAATATAAGAATCCATAAGCTTTTGCTTAAATATTGTCGCACATGCGGTCAGAAAATCGACTGGGAGGGCATTAAATGAGTGATGCATGGAAAGCTGTACTGACTGTGATTGTTATGATTGTGGCGCTTGTAATTGATAGCAGATGCGATAGTGAATATTAGGAGCGTGGTTTTAGTTGAGTAAAAATGACATTATTGCAGAATATGTAAAGCAGAATTACCCAGAGATATTAGCAACAACAGATTTTGCTATTTTTAGTCTTCAAATGGTCGTAAGAGATTTTACAAAAACTCTTTCAAAAGCAATAAAACAAGTGAATTTTGAAAAAGTTAAAAAGCCTGCGCATCAAGATAGGGACTAAATAAGGATTTAAGGAGTGATAAAGAATGAGCATAAAGCCTATATTATTTAATACTGATATGGTTCGGGCAATTCTGGACGGAAGAAAAGGTTGTACCAGACGAATTGTAAAAGGATTCATTCCAAATGATGCAAAATGGGGATATACCGCTTTTACACCTAAAGGGTGCATATCGTGTAGAGGTACATTTGCAGATGGGTATGGAGAGAAATTCTTTAAGTTGCCTTGCGAGCCGGGCGATATCCTTTATGTCAGAGAAACATGGCAATGTTGGCGAGCACACCGATACGAAGCAACTGCTGACATAAGATTCAGAGCAGGCGGAGATGATGTGAGGTTGCAATTTGCAAATGGAAATACAGATTCCATAGACCGATTAGACTATGACACATTTGTACATAAGTGGTTTTGCCACAATGGAGAGTGGAAACCATCATTATTTATGCCGAAAGAAGCCGCACGCATCTGGCTTAAGGTTACGGATGTGAGAGTAGAGCGGCTGCAGGAGATGAAGCCGGTTGATGTGATAAAAGAGGGAGCTTATCCTGATTGTTGGGATTGTCTTAATACATACGGAGAAAGCGGTTCGCAGTGCTGTTATGGGACAGAAGAACAGTGCAGTCAATGTGATGAAGTGATGATGGAATGGGAAAAACTTTGGACCTCCACCATCAAGAAATCCGACCTTGACTGGTATGGTTGGAGTGCAAACCCTTGGGTATGGGTGATCGAATTTGAACGGTGTGAAAAGCCAAAAGAAGAAAACTAAACTGAAATGAGGTGACAGTGTTGGAGGTAAAGAGAAAAGCATTACCTAAGAGTGTAAGGATGGCAGTATACCAAAAATACAACGGTCATTGTGCATACTGTGGGTGTGATTTGCAATATAAGGATATGCAAGTAGATCATGTAATTCCGCTGAATGGATGGAATGAGCAGGGATCAGACACAGTGGATAATATGCTTCCTGCCTGCCGGAGCTGCAATCATTATAAGAGCAGATCCACACTTGAGGGATTCAGAAAGATGGTAGAAGCCATGCCGGACACTCTAATGCGTGACAGTAATACATACAAGAATGCTGTAAGGTTTGGACTGGTAATTCCGAACAAAAAGCCTGTTGTTTTCTATTTTGAGAAAAATAACTAAACTGAAATTTAAGGAAAAATACCATGAACAGGGGTGGCAGTTTGAAAGATGATATTCCAGTATGGGAAAAAGTAATGTTGACACCAGAAGAGGCAGCAGCATATAGCAATATAGGTATAAATAAGATAAATGAGTTGTTGCGATCACCTGGATGTACATTTATATTTTGCGTTGGAACAGGGAAACGGCTTGTTAAAAGGAAAGAGTTTGAACGTTACATAGAAAAAACAAGAAATATATAACAAACATTGAAAATAGGGTCGTGATATAGTAATATACAGATAACTATATCATGGCTCTTTTTCAGAAAGGAGCCATTTACTATGGGAAAAAATCTAAAAGGTAAGGAATTAGGAGCTGGATTTACACAGAGAAAAAACGGAACATATCAGGCAAGATATATAGACAGATTTGGAAAAACAAAATTTCTGTACAATAAAAATCTTGCTGATCTTAAGGCTGCTTATGCTGCAGCAGTAGCCGATAATCAAAATTATACCAGTGTCCAAGATGAGATAAAATTAGACGCGTGGTTTAATCGTTGGGTTGATGTATATAAAAGAAAAAGTGTACGCCCTAATACATTAAGAGAGTACACTCACATTTACAATAAAAATATATCACCTTTTATGGGCAATCGCAACATAAATTCTTTGGTAAAATCGGATATACAGTGGTTGATTGATAAAGCGGATGAAGATCATTACAAATATGAGCGGCAGAGCAAAATAAAGATAATTTTGAAAGATATGTTTGAAAGAGCAATCGAGGATAATCTTATGGTTCGGAATCCTGCAAAAGGTGTAAAGCTTAAAACAGATAAGGTTATAAAGGCTAGGGCACTGACAATTGATGAGCAAATTATATTTTTCGATGCTGCACGAAATTCATTATATTTCAATTTGTTTAATGTTGCTGTTAATACCGGGTTACGTCCAGGGGAATTGTTCGCATTGACCAGAGACGATATAGATATTGAATCTGGATACATTGATGTGAATAAAACGCTGGTATATCAAAAGTATCTTGATGATACCTGTAAAACATTTCATATTGAGCCGCCCAAGACGAAACAGAGCTACAGGAAAGTGCCTATAAATAGTGTGTGCCGGTTGTACTTGGAAAAGCAGATTGAATTAAAAAAAGTACTTCAATCAAAAAGACCCAAGGAACAGAATAACTATTTGTTTGTAACAAAATTTAATACACCTATAAATTCTCAAATTTTTAGTGATGCGATCAGGGCGGTTATTCGCCAGATAAATCTAACACGGTCATTTGATAATGCATTTGAAAAATTTAGTGGACATACGTTCCGACACACGTTTGCGACCCGGTGTTTTGAAGCTGGGGTACAGCCGAAAGTTGTTCAATCATATTTAGGTCATGCATCATTAAAGATGACAATGGATTTGTACACACACGTAACAGAGGATAGAGCATCTTTGGATATAGAAAAGATCACGCCTACCTGCAATGTAGTAGAGTTTAAAACCAAAATATCGTAGTGTGTAAAAAGTGTGTACGCATACACACATAAAAACCCAGAAATGGCTTAAAATCAACGAAAAATAGGGTTCATTGGTGCAAAACTGATATACTTATTATGTTTACCAGACAACTCCTTACGAACTGTAGGAAATGGCTTGAAAATGAAAATAAATATAATTTCCCTGAATAAATCTGCCATCTTGTCCATATACTATAAGCAGATGACAGCAGTGTATACGTGCACTGCATTGTATCATCTGCTGTCATAAATAGATAATGAGAAGGAGAGAGAATATGGCAAGAGGGGCTAGAAAATCTTTGCAGGAGAAGATTGCGCAGAAGGAAGAACTGATAGAAGCACTGACAACCAGATTGAAGAAGGAAAAAGAAGAACTGAATGAACTGGTGCAGCAGCAGAAAATGGAAGAGCTGGACGAATTGCGTGCAGCCGTTGAAAAATCAGGAATGGAGATACAGGACATTATCCAGTATGCGCAGGCACAAATGAGCTGATACAGTGCCTTAGCGCACGATATGAACACTAAATTGACAAAAATTACAATAAAAAAGGTCCAAATACATTGCGTACATAGCCTAAAGTGGGTATAATGGAAAGCATGTGATGGACTTTTTTTAGTAGGAGGTTGCTTATGATAAACATTAAAGATTTATACCGCAATTACAAAGATTATGCGGATAAAGAGGTGACAATAGGAGGATGGTTAAGAAGCAAGAGAGATTCTAAGACATTTGGTTTCCTTGTAATTAATGATGGTACATTTTTTGAACCATTACAGGTAGTATACAGTGATGCATTAGCTAACTTTACTGATATTTCCAAACTGAATGTAGGTGCAGCGGTGATTGCTACAGGTGTGGTTACTTTAACACCGGATGCAAAGCAGCCATTTGAGATTCAGGCAACAGCAGTAGAAGTAGAGGGAGATTCCACGCCGGACTATCCTTTACAGAAGAAGCGTCATAGCTTTGAATATCTGCGTACTATCTCTCATCTGAGACCTCGTACTAATACTTTCCAGGCTGTATTCAGAGTACGTTCCTTATGTGCTTATGCAATTCATAAATTCTTCCAGGAGAGAGATTTCGTGTATGTACATACACCATTGATTACCGGAAGTGACTGTGAAGGTGCAGGTGAGATGTTCCAGGTAACAACTCTTGATATGAACAATCTTCCTTTGACACAGGATGGCAAGGTAGATTTCAGCAAGGACTTCTTTAATAAGCCCACCAATCTGACTGTAAGTGGTCAGCTTAACGGTGAGACTTATGCAATGGCATTTAAGAATATCTATACATTTGGACCTACTTTCCGTGCAGAGAATTCCAATACTACCAGACATGCAGCAGAGTTCTGGATGATTGAGCCTGAGATTGCATTTGCGGATTTAAAAGACGATATGATGCTTGCAGAGAGCATGTTGAAGTACGTAATCAACTACGTTCTGGAGAATGCGCCGGAAGAAATGGAATTCTTCAACCAGTTTGTAGATAAGGGACTGATTGAGAGACTTCATCATGTAGCAACATCTGAGTTTGGTCATATTACCTATACAGATGCAATCACAGAACTTGAGAAGCATAATGACGAGTTCGAATACAAGGTTTCATGGGGATGTGATCTGCAGACAGAGCATGAGAGATATCTGACAGAAAAGGTATTTGGACGCCCTGTATTTGTAACAGATTATCCAAAGGAGATCAAGGCATTCTATATGAAGCTGAATGAGGATGGTAAGACCGTAGCTGCTATGGACTGTCTGGTACCTGGTATCGGAGAAATCATCGGCGGCAGCCAGAGAGAGGACAAGCTTGAGATTCTGGAACAGAGAATGGCAGAATGTGGTCTGAATAAAGAGGACTATGATTTCTACCTTGATTTAAGAAGATACGGAAGTGCAAGACATGCCGGATTTGGTCTTGGATTTGAGAGATGTGTTATGTATCTGACAGGCATGGGCAATATCCGTGATGTCATTCCATTCCCAAGAACAGTAAACAATTGTGATTTATAATTGAAATTGTAATAACAAAGGCTCATTGTGAAAATGATGTTTTCCAATGAGTCTTTTTATGTGGAATTATGTAAAAGTACGATTGACATATTTTAAGGGGAACGGTAATATGTAGATATGTGGTTGGAAATTGGAACTTATTGTCAAATAATCCGTTTTTCACCTATAAAAATACACAAGGAGGCAGTTTTATGAACAAATTTTTAAAACGTCTTGCTGTTGGTGTTTTATCCTTAGCCATGGTAGCTGGTTTAACAGCATATGTACCGGCAACTACAGTTAAGGCAGCAGAAGACCTGTCAGGTAAGCTTGTAGTAATCCATACAAATGATATGCATGGACGTTATGCAGCTGATTCTAAAGAAGGATCATTAGGAATGTCCACTGTAACAGCATTGAAGGGTTATTACCAGAAACAGGGAGCAAATGTATTGCTTCTTGATGCAGGTGACTTTTCACAGGGTACTAATCTTGTGAACTATTACAAAGGATTAGATGCAATCTACTTCATGAATGCAGCAGGCTATGATGCAGCCAGCCTTGGAAATCATGAATTTGATTTCGGACTTGATGCATTAAAGGCTATGTCTGATGCAGCGCAGTTCCCTATTCTGGATGCAAATATCCTGAATAAGGAAACAGGTGAACCATATTTACAGGATCATACAGTATTCACTTTCAAAAATATGAAAGTTGGTGTGTTTGGCCTTGATACACCTGAAACACAGACTAAGGCAAACCCTAAGAATGTAAAAGATATCGACATTCTTGCAGGTGCAGAGCTCTATGCATGTGCACAGGCACAGGTTGATGCATTAAAGGAAGCAGGTTGTGACTATATTATCTGTGTTGGACACCTTGGTGTAGATGAAGAAAGCATAGGCAATCGTTCCGTAGATGTAGTATCTAACGTAAATGGTATTGATCTGTTCGTTGATGGACACAGCCATACAAAGATTGATACAGGATTAGATGTAAACGCAACCAAGATTGTAAGCACAGGTAACTATCTGAATGCAGTAGGTGTAGTTGTATATGATGGTAAGACTACAACTGCCAAGCTGGTAGATGATTCCAAGCAGATGTACAATATTGGCGGTTGCCCATCCATGGATGAATATGTAGCAACATTTGCTGATATTGTAAACGAAGCTTACGCAGGTAAGTTTGCTACTACATTATATACACTGGATGGCAGCAGAGCTCCCGGTGTACGTACACAGGAGACTAACCTGGGTGATTTCGCTGCTGATGCATATAAGTATACAGCAGAGACTTACGTAGCAGATAATAATCTTGACTACACGATTGATGGTGCTATTCAGAATGGTGGCGGTGTCAGAGCAACTGTAGAAGCTGGCGATATCTCTATGGATAAGCTCTATACAGTATTCCCATTTGGCAACACAATCTCTATTGTAACAGTAACAGGTGAACAGCTCCTTGAAGCATTGGAGGCATCCTGCTCAGCTTGCCCGGAAGCACTTGGTGCATTCCCACAGGTATCAGGAATTGTATTTACGATTGACACATCTGTTCCTTATGCAAAGGGTGAGCAGTATCCTGATTCTACTTACTATGCACCTGCTAATCCAGGCAGCCGTGTAACAATTGAGTCTGTAGGTGGTAAGGACTTCGATCCTAAGGCTACATATCACATCGCAGTAAACAACTTCATGGCAGACGGTGGTGATACATACTACAGCTTCTCAGAAGTTGAGAGCGTTGATACAGGCGTTGTAGATGCAGAAGGCCTGATTTCTTATGCTAATTCTTTAGGCGGCGTAATCGGTGAAGAATATGCTGCAGCAAAGGGCAATATTACAATTAAATAATGAATTGATTTTATGGTAAGAGAAGCTTCTGGCGGATTATGTATCTGTCAGAAGCTTTTTTGTATGGTTAAGGCAGGTTATAGAATTTTTAGAAATATATATTTATTTTATAATGTGTACATTGTTTTGACACATTTATCGTTTATTATTATAAACATAGATAAGGAAATAAGAGGAAAAAGAAAACACGATACAAAAATATACAAATATTTTTGAAAAAAGTCGATTTTATTGTTAATATGTTATACAATGAAAAAGTAATGGAGAATATGGTATATAACTACTATAAGGACAACACAAGGTGATTAGGAGGATGTGCAATGAATGTTATGGCAATGCTGAAGCCAAAATGCAGCACTACATATTTACACGATACAGACAGTTTAAGAGATGGACTTCATATTATGCATGAAAGCGGTTATAGCGCAGTTCCCGTAGTGGATGCGGAAGGCAGATATGTAGGAACCGTAAAAGAGGGAGATTTCCTGTGGGATATGATGGATAATGGAATTGCAACATTGGATTCCAGACAGGTAAAAGACATATTAAAAACAGATTGGAATCTGGCTGTAACAGATGAAGAAGGAATGAGTACCTTAATAGAGAGAGCATTGTCACAGAATTTTGTACCTATGGTCGATGACAGAAACTGTTACATAGGAATCATTACCAGAAGAGATATTATACAGAACATTTTGAATAAGAGAATCGATAGCCGGTATATTGTATTACCGAAGGAAGCTGGAAGTTTTCAAGCAAAATAGGCAATAACCAATATTTGGATCAGTCATTATATGACTAAATAAATTTTTCATAACTACTCCTCAGAAAAAGTCTGCTATTTGGCAGACTTTTTCATATTATTAGGGAAATAGCCCTTGCAAAAACTATTAATTATATGCTATAGTTTTAATTGTAATAAAATTGTAACATGTTACGTAAAGTAGGATTGGAGGCATTATATGAAAGGAGTTACAGCGGAAGAGAGTACCATTGATCGATTAATGACATTGGGAACGATTACGTATGAGGCAACTGGTTGGGGAACTGGTGAAATCGTTGTAAAGTGCAGATCTAATACGAAATGTGAAGAAGAGTCCTTGAATAAGGCAGTGATTACATTTACAGTAGAGGAGAGCAACATTGATCGTGATAAGGTCGGAGAATGTGTTGTAAAAGAATTGGGAAAAAGATTAGCAGCTAAAGAAGTTCGCGTTTTGTCTGTAGAAGATAAGAAATACAATATTGCAAAGCGTAAATTCAAGGCTTGGAAAAACTCTTACAAAAATGAGCATAAATCAAATTAATAAAAGATGGGAATATAAATAAAACTCATTCTTCATAAATTATGAAGAATGAGTTTTTTGTTTAAGCAGATATTTCACTGTCTTTCTTTGCTGAACTATCGACATCTGTATTTTCTTTTTTTAGCAGATTCTTCTGAGCAGTAGAGAGCATCAGCTTAATACGATTCAGCTGATTTACTTCAGAAGCGCCAGGGTCATAGTCAATTGCTACGATATTAGCTTCAGGATGACGCTTACGCAGTTCTTTGATAACACCCTTACCAACTACGTGATTAGGCAGACAGCCAAATGGCTGTGTACATACGATATTAGGTGTGTCTGTGTGAAGCAGCTCTAACATTTCACCTGTCAGGAACCAGCCTTCACCAGTCTGATTACCGATGGATACGATCTCAGAAGCATTTCTGGCTGTTTCTTCAATATCAGCAGGTGGAATAAAGTGCTTGCTCTTTGCAAAAGCTTCAGCAGCAGGTTTACGAAGGTGCTCAATGATTTTGATGCCCATTTTACTGATCTTCGCACTTTTTTTGCTTGTTCCCAGATTGTCTGCTTTATATAACTGATTATAGAAGCAGTAGAACATGAAGTCCATAAGATCAGGAACAACAGCTTCCGCACCTTCAGCTTCCAGCAACTCTACCAGGTGATTATTGGCAGTAGGAGAGAATTTAACAAGAATTTCTCCAACAACACCAACACGAGGCTTTTTGATATCAAGAGTAGGAATTGCATCGAATTCTTCTATCATTTCTACACACATTTTCTTGAATGTAGAGAATGGCATATATTTACGACCGAGGAATTCACAGCATTTCTTGATCCATTTCTGGTGAACTTCATTGACAGAGCCAGGAACAGCTTCGTATGGACGCATTCTGTATACACATCTCATGAAAATATCACCAAAAGTAACCGCATATACTGCACGAAGCAGCAGCATAGGTGTAAGCTTGAATCCGGGATTGCTCTCCAACTTGGATAAGTTAATGGAGATAACAGGAATATGGCTGTAGCCTGCCTTGGCAAGTGCACGGCGGATGAATCCAATATAGTTTGTTGCACGACAACCGCCACCGGTCTGAGACATTACGACTGCCAGATGATCCGTATCATACTGACCGGATAAAACAGCATCCATAATCTGACCAACGACCAACAGGGAAGGATAACATGCGTCATTATTTACATATTTTAATCCCATGTCAACACTGTGTTTATTGTCATTATTTAACACAACCAGATTGTAACCGCATCTTCTGAAGGTAGGCTCCAGAAGGTCAAAATGGATAGGTGACATCTGCGGACACAGAATGGTATAGTTCTTTCTCATTTCTTTGGTAAACAGAACTCTGTGCATCTGACTGGAGTGGATGGTACGTGTCTGATGACGCTGTTCTCTTACACGGATAGCGGAGAGTAGAGAGCGGATTCTGATACGTGCAGCACCCAGATTGTTGACTTCATCAATCTTTAAGCAGGTATAGATCTTGCCTGAACCGGATAGAATATCATTTACCTGATCGGTTGTAACGGCGTCCAGACCACATCCGAAGGAATTGAGCTGGATCAGGTCGATATCGTCACGAGTCTTTACAAAGCTTGCAGCAGCATATAATCTTGAATGATACATCCACTGGTCGGAAACAATAAGTGGACGTTCCGGTTTAGCCAGGTGGGAGACAGAATCTTCTGTCAACACAGCGATACCATATGAGGTAATCAGCTCAGGAATACCGTGGTTAATCTCAGGGTCAATATGATAAGGACGGCCGGCCAGGACGATTGCGCGGCTGTGATTCTTCTCGATGTATTGGATGACTTCTTCGCCTTTATGATACATGTCCTGACGAACGGCTTCCAGTTCCCTCCAGCCTGCATTTACTGCGTCTGTAATCTCGGAAGCATCAATATCGGGGAACTCTTTTATCAGTGACTGTGCAATCAGTTCCGGGCTTGTGAATGACATAAACGGATTCTTGAATACGACTTCACCACGTCCAATCGTTTCTACATTGTTCTTGATATTCTCAGAATAGGAAGTAACGATAGGACAGTTATAATGATTGTTTGCATCCTGGAATTCATTTCTTTCATAGAACAGAGCAGGATAGAAGATGAAATCTACATGCTGTCCTATGAGCCATTCAATATGACCATGTGCTAATTTTGCAGGGTAACACTCAGATTCACTTGGAATGGATTCGATACCCATTTCATATATCTTTCTGTTAGATACAGGAGATAATACCACCTGATAATGCAGCTTCGTAAAGAATGTATACCAGAATGGATAGTTCTCATACATATTTAGAACGCGGGGAATACCAACACGACCTCTGGTAGCTTCTGCATCTGATAAAGGTTCGTAAGAGAACAGTCTATGTAATTTGTAAGCAAATAAGTTAGGAACACCATTATCGCTCTTAGCCTTGCCTAATCCACGTTCGCAACGATTACCTGATGTGAAACGTCTTCCATCAGAGAATTTGTTAATAGTGAGACGGCAGGAATTCGTACAGCCCTGACATTTTACCAGTGAGGTAGAGAATGTCAGTTCATTGATCTGGTCGATAGTCAACATGGTTGACTGCTCATTTTCACCATTCTGGTAATGTTCCCTTGCAATAAGGGCTGCACCGAACGCGCCCATGATACCTGCGATATCAGGACGGATAGCTTCGCATCCTGCGATCTTTTCAAAGCTTCTAAGGACAGCATCATTATAGAATGTACCACCCTGAACAACGATATTACGACCCAATTCAGAAGCATCGGATACCTTGATAACTTTGAAAAGGGCATTCTTTATAACAGAATAAGCAAGACCAGCGGAGATATCAGATACCTCTGCACCTTCCTTCTGTGCCTGCTTTACCTTGGAATTCATAAATACAGTACAACGTGTTCCAAGATCAATAGGATGCTTTGCAAAAAGAGCTGCTTTTGCAAAATCCTGTACGCTGTAATTCAGAGACTTGGCAAATGTCTCGATGAAAGAACCACAGCCTGATGAACAGGCTTCATTTAACTGTACAGAGTCTACAGTCTGATTCTTGATCTTGATACATTTCATATCCTGACCGCCGATATCAAGGATGCAGTCTACTTCAGGATCAAAAAATGCAGCAGCGTAATAATGTGCTACAGTCTCTACTTCGCCATCATCCAGCATGAATGCGGCTTTAATCAGAGCCTCACCATAGCCTGTGGAGCAGGAGCGCACGATTGTTGCATCATCAGGAAGCAGAGAGTAAATCTCCTGAATAGAGCGGATTGCAGTTTTGAGAGGACTGCCGTTATTATTACTGTAGAAAGAATACAGCAGAGTACCATCTTCATCTACCAGAGCTACTTTGGTAGTGGTAGATCCGGCATCAATACCCAGATAGCATTTTCCGTGGTAATTGCGGATATCACCGGCTTTTACATGATGTCTGCTGTGTCTGTTCTGGAACTCTTCATATTCTGCTTCGTTAGCAAAGAGAGGGTCCATACGGGCTACTTCAAATTCCATTTTAATATTGGAAGAGAGCTTATTCACCATTTCCTGCATGGTGAAAGATACTTCTTCTTTGGCATTTAATGCAGAACCGATGGCAGCGAACAGATGAGAATTGTCTGTATCAATAATATGTTCGTCATCCAGCTTTAAGGTTCTGATAAAGGCTGCCTTTAACTCTGAAAGGAAGTGAAGAGGACCACCCAGGAATGCAACATGTCCTCTGATAGGTTTACCGCAGGCAAGACCACTGATTGTCTGGTTGACAACAGCCTGGAAGATAGAAGCAGACAGATCTTCCTTGGTAGCGCCTTCATTGATCAGGGGCTGAATGTCTGTCTTGGCAAATACACCGCATCTTGCGGCAATAGTATATAAAGAATGATAATTCTTGGCATATTCGTTCAGACCGGATGCATCTGTCTGTAAAAGAGAAGCCATCTGGTCGATAAAAGAACCTGTACCACCGGCACAGATACCATTCATTCTCTGTTCTACGTTGCCATTTTCAAAATAAATGATCTTGGCATCTTCACCGCCTAATTCAATGGCAACATCTGTCTTGGGTGCTAATTCCTGCAGAGAAGTTGATACGGCAATTACTTCCTGTACGAATGGAACACCCAGATGATTGGCAAGAGTCAGACCACCGGAACCTGTAATCATTGGATGAAGTTCCAGATTGCCAAGCCTGGAGAAAGCGTCCTCAAGCAGAGAGGAGAGAGTCTCGCGGATATTGGCATAGTGTCTCTTATAATCGGAGAACAATATAGTATGTTCTGTATCCAAGATTGCAATTTTAACTGTAGTGGAACCGATATCGATTCCCAATGTGTAAAATTCTTTGTTCATGTATAACCAATCCTTACTAATAATATACATAATAACCATTTTTTCGCATACATTTGCTATTATACGACAGTGGTGGTAAAAAGGCAACCAAACAAATTTTAAAATTATATGAAGAAATTTATTAAAAAATAATAATTTCGCAGATAGTAACTGTTGGATTGGTTTACTTTTTTTGTACTGAATGATACAATAAATCTATTCATTTAAAATAATTTTAGAGGTGTTATATGAATTTTTGGGACAAAATGGAAAAAAAGTTTGGCAGATATGCGATTCCTAATCTTTCGCTGTATCTGATTTTATGTTTTGGATGCGGATATCTGATCTATGCAATCAATCCGGCAATGTTGAATTACCTGACGCTGGATCCATATAAGATTCTTCATGGACAGATCTGGAGATTGTTTACATGGATTCTGATACCGGGTGATGGGGGCAGTATCAATATCTTTACTTTAATCATGCTGTTTTTCTATTATTCTATCGGGTCATCACTGGAGCGTGCATGGGGAACCTTCTATTATAATGCATATCTGTTCCTTGGAATGATATTTACTGTAATAGAGGGTTTTATCATAATGGGTATCAGTTATCTGATGAAGGATGCAGCATTACTTGCAGGAACAACCGTGATCAAAGTAGCCAGTGAGACATATTTTGCAGTGATTGCGCAGGAATTCAGTATGTATTATATCAGTATGAGTATTTTCTTCGCATTTGCGGCTACATTCCCTGAATCTACCGTATATCTGATGTTCATTCTTCCTATTAAAATGAAGTGGATGGGAATTGCATATGGCGTACTGATGTTAGTAGAAGCTATTTCAGCATCCTGGATTGTAGATCGTATTATTGTATTGGGACCATTGCTTTACTTTATCATTTTTATGCTGATTACGAGGACCGGTATCGGTATGCGGATATCCCCGAGACAGGTGAAGAGACGCCACGATTATCGTAAGGAAGTCAAGAAAGCCAAGCCTATGTCTGTGGCAAAGCACAAATGCGCCATCTGCGGAAGAACAAGCGAGGAATATCCTGATCTGGAATTTCGCTTCTGTTCAAAGTGCAATGGTAATTATGAGTATTGTCAGGATCATCTGTTCACACATACTCATGTACAATAATTGGTAAAGAAAGGTTTGGTTATAGAAAATATGGAAATGAATCAGTTAGAGTTTGCTCAGACTCTTCAACAGTTAAAGGACACAGCCAGATTACAGGAGAACATGCTTACCAGTGAGCAGATCAGTGAGGCATTTGAATCCTTTTCATTGACAGAAGAACAGATGGGCTTGATTCACGAATATCTGAATAAGAATCATATAGGAATTGATACACCGGCGGAACAGAATGCGAATCTGTCCAGTGAAGATACGAATTATCTGAATATGTATCTGGAAGAACTGAAGGATCTGCCAGAGGTATCGGATGGAGAGAAGCGTGCGGTTATGATGTCTGCATTGGCACAGGACAATTCTGCCTGCAATAAGCTGATAGAGATTTTCCTTCCGCAGGTGGTAGAGATTGCCAAGCTTTATGCTGGACAGGGTGCTCTGGTGGAGGATCTGATCGGAGAAGGTAATGTGGCGCTTTCCATGGGTGTAACGATGCTGGACTGTGTGGAGTCAATCGAAGAGATTGATGGTTTTCTGGCTAAAATGATCATGGATGCCATGGAGGAATACATCAGTGACGATACAGACAGCCATCAGACAGGTGAGAAGGTACTGGACAAGGTAAATCTGGTCAATGATAAATCAAAGGAAATGGCAGAAGAACTCATGCGTAAAGTTACAGTTGCAGAATTAGCGCAGGAGATGCAGATGGATGAAGAAGAGATCCGGGATGCAATTAAGCTTTCTGCAAATCATATGGAATACATTGAAGAGGATGCAGAATTATAATGGAAAATAATGATGATTTTAAATACGTGATCCAGGATACGGGCCATGTATATTTTGGTAAAGAGCTGACCTATCAGGAAATACTGGACAAAGAGGATGTACCTTTCAAATTCAAAGCGATTATCAGTGCATATGTGTCGAAGGATACAACGGTTGATGTGAAGCTTACAGATCATATCATGACGGTACACAAGGATGCTTTTTCCTATAGAATCTTTCAACAGCTGAAGATGCAGATAAGATTTTTCTACAGTGTGGATAAGAAAAGCTTGAGTGGAAAGATTAAGAAAAAGTGGATTCACAAGGTCTGTTCTTTTGATGAATTTCAAAAGCAGTATGCCAGCCTTGTGATGGAAGGAAAAGCTCAGATAGAAGATGTTTCCATCTCCAAGCTGGCATTAATGGCAATCAGTATCTAATGGAAAGGCACGGTAGTAGAATGAAAAACGCTAGAATTGAAGACGTAACAGCATATGAAATAATTGAGAAGAGAGAAATCAGGGATATCCATTCCATGAGTTATCTGCTCAGACATAAGAAGACAGGAGCAAGAATCGCCCTGCTTGAAAATGATGATGATAACAAGGTATTCTGTATTGGATTCAGAACGCCACCTACAGATTCCACAGGTGTTCCACACATTATTGAACATACTGTATTGTGCGGTTCTAAGGAATTTCCGGTCAAGGACCCATTTGTAGAACTGGTAAAGGGTTCTCTGAATACATTTCTGAATGCAATGACATATTCTGATAAGACAGTATATCCTGTAGCAAGCTGCAATGACAAGGATTTTCAGAATCTGTGCCATGTATATATGGATGCTGTCTTTTATCCTAATATATATAAGGAAGAGAAGATATTTCGTCAGGAGGGCTGGCACTATGAAATGGAGAGTCCTGAGGATGAATTAACGATCAATGGTGTCGTTTATAATGAAATGAAGGGAGCTTTCTCTTCACCAGACGATGTCCATGATAGAGAAGTATTGAATTCCTTATACCCGGATACGGCATATGGAGTGGAATCAGGTGGAGATCCTAAGGTAATCCCGGAGCTTACCTATGAGGCATTTCTGGACTTCCATCGTAGATATTATCATCCTTCCAACAGCTATATTTACCTGTATGGTGATATGGATATGGCAGAGAAATTAAGATGGATGGATGAGGAATATCTGAGTAAATTTGACAGTTTACAGATTGATTCTGCGGTACAGTTACAGAAGCCTTTTGCGCAGCCTGTATTTATTCAGAAGGATTATCCTGTCATGGAGGGTGAGTCCTTAGAAGATAACACATATTTATCATACAATACTGTAGTAGGAACCAGCCTGGATAAAGAATTATATTATGCGATGCAGCTGATTGATTATGCATTGTGTTCTTCATCGGGAGCACCGCTGAAACTGGCATTGATCCATAAGAATATAGGAACAGAGGTATACAGCGTATATGAGAATGGTGTATATCAGCCATATTTCTCAATTGTGGCAAAGAATGCCAATGATTCCCAGAAGGATGAATTCGTACAGACAATTGAAGAAGAACTGGCTCGTATCGTGAAAGAAGGTCTGGATAAAAAGGCATTGCTGGCTGCATTGAACTATTATGAATTCAAGTACAGAGAAGCGGATTTTGGTTCTTATCCCAAGGGATTGATGTACGGTCTGCAGATGTTTGACTCTTGGCTTTATGATGACAAGATGGCATTTGACATGATCGAAGCCAATGACATTTTTAAGACATTACGTGAGAAGATCAATACCAATTATTATGAAGAACTGATTGATAAATATCTGCTTCACAACCAGCACAAATCTATTCTGATGGTATCGCCTAAAGAAGGATTGACAGCTGCCAATGATAAGGCGCTGGCTGATAAGTTACAGGCTTATAAGGCAGCTTTGAGTCAGGAGGAGATTTTAAAGATTGTTGAAGAGACACATGCGCTCCACGATTATCAGGATGCAGAGGATTCACCAGAAGCATTGTCTAAGATTCCCATGCTGACCAGGGCAGATATGAAGAAAGAAGCAGAAGGCTTTGTCAATGAAGAGAGAGTGGCAGGAGATACCAAGGTACTGTTCCATCAGCTTCAGACCAATGGAATTGGCTATGTGAAGCTTGTCTTTGATGTATCCAATATTCCACAGGAGTTATTCGCCTATATGGGTATCCTCAAAAATGTTCTTGGCTATGTGGATACACAGAATTACAGCTATGGTGAGCTTTATAATGAAATCAACATTCATACAGGCGGTATCTCATCTACTGTGAATACTTATACGAATTCAAAGAAACTGGATGAATACAGCCTTACCTTTGAAGTAAAGACGAAGGCAATGTATGGAGAGCTTGCCAAGACATTTGCATTATTACAGGAGATTATGACAACCTCCAGAATGGATGACCAGGACAGAATCTACGAGATCATTGCCGAATTGAAATCCAGAATGCAGGGAAGCATGACGTCTTCAGGACATTCTCTGGCTGCAATACGTGCATTGTCTTATTTCAGCGAGACAGCGGCAATTATGGAGCTGGTAAGTGGTATGCCCTGCTATAGACTTCTTGAGAAGCTGGAAGCAGAGTATGATTCGTATAAAGATGAACTGGCAGACAAGCTTAAACAGCTGGCGCAATGCATTTTCCGCCCGGAGAATCTGATGCTGATGGACTATACAGCAGAAGAGGAAGGATATGAGACATTTGCCAAGCTGATTCCCGGATTAAAAGCTTCTTTGTATACAACACAGGTTCCAAAGGAGAAGCTTCAGATAATACTGAATAAATTAAATGAAGGCTTTGCAACCTCAGCGCAGATTCAGTATGTAGCAAGAGCGGGAAGCTATAAGGAAAATGGTTATGATTATCCTTACACAGGTGCACTCCGTGTTCTGAAAGTGATCATGGGCTATGATTATCTGTGGATTAACGTCCGTGTTAAGGGTGGCTCTTATGGATGTATGTGCAGCTTTGCCAAGACGGGAGAGAGCTATTTCGTATCCTATCGTGATCCTAACCTGAAGAAGACAATGGAAGTATATGAGAAAGCCGGAGATTATCTGAGAAGCTTTGCAGCAGATGAGAGAACAATGACCAAGTACATCATAGGAGCAATCAGTGACTGGGATATACCTATGACACCTGCAACAAAAGGCAGCAGATCCCTGAGTGCTTACCTGTCTCATATGGATTATGCTGACCTTCAGAAGGAGAGAGATGAGCTTCTTGGATGTACACAGGAAGATATTCGTGCCCTGGCAGATTATATGGATGCCATCATGAAGGAAAATGCTGTATGTGTAGTAGGAAATGGTCAGACAATAGAAGAGAATAAAGAAATGTTTGGTACGATTGAGAATTTGTTTCATTGAAAGAAAAAGAGGAGGGATTCTTTGAAAAAGAGACAAAATGTGACTAGATGGAAACTGGCAGCAGCATTGCTGTCAGCGGCAGTTATGTTGGCAGGATGTGGTTCTGCATCCAGTTATAGTGATACATCCAGAGCAGTGTCCAATACGCAGGCATATACAGGTGGTGGCAGTGATTTCTATTCAGAAAGTGCTGTAGAAGAGGATGCTTCGGCAGATAGTTTGGCAAGTACCGCCATACAGGAGACCAATCGCAAACTGATTAAGACTGTGAACATGACAGTAGAGACAGAGGATTATGATGGACTTCTGAATACACTGGATAAGAAAATTGCGGAGCTTGGCGGCTATACAGAGTATTTCAGCACGCAGGGAAATAGCAGCAATCGTTATGGAAGTATGACAATCCGCATTCCTAAAGAAAAACTGAATACTTTCCTTGAAATGGTCGAGGGTGTGTCTAATATCACATACCGGCAGGAAAATGTAGAAGATGTGACCCTGGATTATGTAGATGTGGAAAGCCGTAAAAAGATGCTGGAGACAGAGCAGCAGCGTCTGTTGGAGCTTCTGGAGACTGCTGAAAGTCTGGATGATATATTGACGATTGAGAGCAGGCTGACAGAAGTGCAGTATGAACTTGACAGCAAGGAATCACAGCTTCGCACGTACGATAACCAGATTGATTACAGTACAGTATATCTGGATATTAATGAGGTTGTCAGATATACACCGCAGGAACAGAAGGGCACCTGGGAGAGAATCAGCACGGGATTTAGGGAGAATCTCTACAGTGTAGGAAACGGTATTAAGAACTTCTTTATTCAGTTCATTATACATATCCCATCTATTGTGGTATTCCTTGCGATGGTTGGCATTCTGGCTTTGATTGTCAGATTCATTATCCGCATGGAACAGAAGCACAGCCAGAGAGTACAGGAAAAAAGAAAGAAACAACAGATGCAGCAAGTACAGCAGATACAGAACATACAGGAAGGAAAAAAAGATGCAGGAAAATAAGCAGTATAAATCAGGTTTTGCAGCTTTGATAGGAAGACCTAATGTAGGTAAGTCAACATTGATGAATTGCCTGATTGGGCAGAAAATAGCTATTACATCCAAGAAACCACAGACAACAAGAAATAAGATTCAGACTGTATATACTTCAGACGAAGGACAGATTGTTTTCGTGGATACACCAGGTATTCATAAGGCGAAGAACAAGCTGGGCGATTATATGGTCAATGTGGCAGAGCATAGTCTCAAGGAAGTAGATGTTGTATTATGGCTTGTTGAACCTACAGATTATATTGGGGCTGGAGAACAGCATATTGTAGAGCAGCTGAGTAAAGTAAAAGTACCTGTGATTCTGGTTGTCAATAAGATTGATACAGTAAAAAGAGAACAGCTTCTTGTATACATTGATGCATACCGCAAACTGATGGATTTTGCAGAAATTGTACCGGTGTCAGCATTAAAGGACGACAATACGGATACGCTCATTAAGCTTATTATGAAATACTTGCCTTACGGACCGGCTTTTTATGATGAAGATACGATTACAGATCAGCCAATGAGACAGATTGTAGCAGAGCTGATCCGTGAGAAGGTTCTCAGAAGCATTGATGAAGAAATTCCTCATGGAGTGGCAGTCACAATCGAATCCATGAAGTTCAGCAAGAAGATCGTGGATATAGATGCGACTATTATCTGTGAGAAGGATTCCCATAAGGGCATTATCATAGGAAAAGGTGGCGCCATGCTTAAAAAGATCGGTTCACTGGCAAGACCTGAAATTGAAGATCTGCTGGAACAGCATGTGAATCTTCAATTGTGGGTAAAGGTAAAGAAGGACTGGAGAGACAGTGATTATCTGATTAAGAATTTTGGCTACGATCCCAAAGAGACCGAATAGAATCTATGCATTAAGTAAATCCTAACCGTATAGGGAATGAGATACGGGAGGAAATACAATGTACGAGAATGGATGGAACCGCTTTGCAAGAACGGGACAGATAAGCGATTATCTGACATATAAGGGGTATCCTGCCACTAAGAATAAGACGGGAAATGCAGGTGAATGCAGAAATGCAGGATTATATCACGGTAACGGGAATTGTGATCAAAACAGAACCAATCGGAGAATATGATAGACGTGTTGTAATACTTACCAGGGAAAAAGGTAAGATATCCGCATTTGCCAGAGCTGCCAGAAAGGCGGGAAACCGCCTGATGGCACCCAGTAACCCTTTCTCTTTTGGGCAATTTCGATTATATGCCGGCAGAAATTCCTACACAATGGCAGAGGCTGACATATCCAATTATTTTGAAGAACTCAGACAGGATTTTATCGGGGCATATTATGGGATGTATTTTCTGGAAATATGCGATTATTATTCCAGAGAGAATAATGATGAGATAGAACTGCTCAAGCTGATTTATCAGTCATTGAGAGCATTGAGCAATCAGTCAATTCCACACAAACTGACAAGATGCATATTTGAACTCAAATCCATTATGATCAATGGAGAATTTGATGTTCGCCTGATTACGGAGGATCTGCTGGAATCCACGCGATATACGATAGACTACATAATGAAGACACCGGTGGAGAAGCTGTATCGTTTTCTGGTAAATGAAGAAGTATTGGAGCAGTTGAGAGAATTTAACAGGCGATTATGCAGACAGACCTTTGACAGAGATTTTAAAAGTCTTGAAATACTTGAAAATCTTGAATAAGTTGGTTATAATAGGACGCAGAATCTATTAGGGATTTGTTGTGGAGGAGATTATGAAGAAATTTAACACGGCAGGAATGCTGGCAGTGCTGATGCTGTGCCTGACAGCATGCGGTTCCGGTACAGACGCCGGGGAGACTGACATGAATTCCCTGACACTTGCAAAAAATGGCAGCGTGGAGAATACCATTGTAGAAAGCTTTGATAAGGAATATTATGATTTAGAAGGCCTCAATACCATGATTGGAGATTCGATAGAGCAGTATTGCACACAGAATCCCACAGCAGAGATCACATTAACACGCAGTGAAGTAACGGATGACAAGGTCAAAGTCAACATGAAGTATGACAGTGCTGCTACTTATATGGGATATAACAGTGAATTGCTGTTTGTTGGAACAGTTCAGGAGGCATATGCAGCAGGTTATGATCTGAACCTGTCATTGGCCAGTGCCGGAGATGAGACAGACAGAATTGGCAAGCAGGAATTGCTGGAGATGGGTGAACACCACATAGTACTTGTGGAAATACCTGATTCAATGGAGAATGGTCTTAGACTGGAATGTTATGGAGATATATTATATGTGGGGGACAATATAAGCGTTGTTTCCAAAAAAACGGCAGATATAGAACAAACGCAGGGTGTTAGCGTTGTTGTATTCAAATAAATAACGATAAGGTGAGGAAAGAATAATGGAAAAGACAATGGACAAAATTGTTGCTTTGGCAAAAGCGAGAGGATTTGTATATCCTGGCTCAGAGATCTACGGTGGACTTGCGAACACCTGGGACTATGGTAACCTTGGTGTAGAGCTGAAGAACAATGTAAAGAGAGCATGGTGGCAGAAATTTGTCATGGAGAACCCTTATAATGTAGGTGTTGACTGTGCTATTCTGATGAATCCTCAGACATGGGTAGCTTCTGGACATCTGGGTGGTTTCTCTGATCCTCTTATGGATTGTAAGGAATGTCATGAGCGTTTCCGTGCAGATAAGCTGATTGAGGATTATTGTGAGGAAAAGGGCATCACTCTGAGAGAGTCTGTAGATGCATGGAGTCAGGAAAAGATGATGCAGTTCATCGAAGAGAATCAGATTCCATGCCCAAGCTGTGGAAAACACAACTTTACAGATATTCGTCAGTTCAACCTGATGTTCAAGACTTTCCAGGGTGTTACAGAGGATGCCAAGAATACTGTATATTTAAGACCGGAGACTGCACAGGGTATTTTCGTAAACTTTAAGAATGTGCAGAGAACTTCCAGAAAGAAGATTCCATTTGGTATTGGTCAGATCGGTAAGTCTTTCAGAAACGAAATTACACCTGGTAACTTTACTTTCCGTACCAGAGAGTTCGAACAGATGGAACTTGAATTCTTCTGCGAGCCTGGCACTGACCTTGAATGGTTCCAGTACTGGAGAGCATTCTGCCGCGACTGGCTGTTAAGTCTTGGTATCAAAGAAGATGAGATGCGTCTGCGCGATCATTCACCTGAAGAGTTATGCTTCTATTCCAAGGGAACCACTGATATTGAATTCCTCTTCCCATTTGGCTGGGGCGAGTTATGGGGAATCGCAGACAGAACTGATTACGACCTGACACAGCATCAGAATACATCAGGACAGGATATGTCTTACTTTGATGATGAGAAGAAAGAGAAATATGTTCCTTATGTTATCGAGCCTTCATTAGGTGCAGACCGTGTTGTACTGGCATTCCTTTGCGCAGCATATGATGAGGAAGAGATTGGAGAGGGTGATGTAAGAACCGTATTACATTTCCATCCGGCACTTGCTCCTGTTAAGATCGGTATTCTTCCATTAAGCAAGAAGCTTAACGAGGGTGCTGAGAAGATCTATGCACAGCTGTCCAAGAAATATAACTGTGAATTTGATGACAGAGGAAATATCGGTAAGAGATATCGTCGTCAGGATGAGATTGGTACACCATTCTGCATTACTTATGACTTTGATTCAGAGGAAGATCATGCAGTAACCATTCGTTTCCGTGATTCAATGGAACAGGTAAGAATACCTATTGATGAACTGGATGCATATTTTGCAGATAAGTTTACATTCTAAAACATATAAGTAATCAAAGCACTTCTTTTATCAGTATAACAGGCTGATAAAGGAGGTGCTTTTTTGATATTCGATAATATATCCAATGCAAGTAAACATAATATACAGACAAAGCATAATTATACGCATATAAATGCTGTATACAGTTTCATTGGCTTTTCCTGACAAATGTACAGGGCAATTATGTCCGTGGACAGCAGATATGGCTGTATTATATTTTTGCAATCTGTTATAACGTATTCTGTGGTCTTCTTTTGAAAATGAACGTGCAATGATTGCATTATGTGCGAGCATTAATATGATTAAAGAAATGAACATGGAGATCGTGGTAGAAGGAGTGGAGTCACGGGAGATGGCACAGAAGCTGACACAGCTTGGGTGCGATTATCTCCAGAGATATTATTTTTCCAAACCATTGCCGGTGAACAAGTTCATCGAATGTATCTCGAAAAATCCTATATTTCTATTTGACAAGGAATAAGAGCTAAACTATAATAAATGTGCTGGTCTGTGGATCAGTACTTTTATTTGTGTGAGTTTTGTGAAAGATAGAGCAATTACGAACATATATGGATGGAGGATAAACCATGGAAAACTATGGAGTAAACGATTTGAGAAGAATGTTTCTCGAATTTTTTGAAAGCAAAGGACATCTGGCAATGAAGAGCTTCTCTTTAGTGCCTCATAATGATAACAGTCTGTTGATCATCAATTCAGGTATGGCACCTCTCAAGCCATATTTTACCGGACAAGAGATTCCACCCAGACGTAGAGTGACAACCTGTCAGAAGTGTGTCAGAACAGGTGATATCGAGAATGTAGGTAAGACTGCAAGACATCTTACTTTCTTTGAAATGCTTGGTAACTTCTCTTTTGGAGATTACTTCAAGCATGAATCTCTGGCATGGAGCTGGGAATTCCTGACAAAAGTAGTAGGACTTGATCCTGAGAGGTTATATCCTTCTATTTACAGTGAAGATGACGAAGCATTCCATATCTGGACAGACGAGATTGGTGTCCCGGCAGAGAAGATTACCAGATTCTACCGTGATCCTGAGACTGGAGAATGTGATAACTTCTGGGAGCATGGCGCTGGTCCATGTGGTCCATGTTCTGAGATCTATTATGACAGAGGTATCAAGTATGGCTGCGGTAAGCCTGATTGCAAGGTAGGCTGTGACTGCGACCGTTTCATGGAAGTATGGAATAATGTATTTACACAGTTCGATGGTGATGGACATGGTAACTATTCAGAACTGGAACAGAAGAATATTGATACAGGCATGGGTCTTGAGAGACTTGCAGTTGTAGTACAGGATGTAGATACTGTATTTGATATTAATACAATGAAAGCAATCCGTGACAAGATCTGTGAAGTAGCAGGTGTAGAATATCAGAAGGATGAGAAGACAGATGTATCTATCCGTCTGATCACAGACCATATGCGTTCTTCAACATTCATGATCTCTGATGGTATCCTTCCATCTAATGAAGGTAGAGGATATGTACTGAGAAGACTCATCCGCCGTGTTGCAAGACATGGAAGACTGCTTGGAATCGAAGGCAAGTTCCTGACCAAGATCGCACAGACAGTTATTGATGAGTGTAAAGATGGTTATCCAGAACTGGAAGAGAAGAAAGACTTTATCTTCAACGTTCTGATTCAGGAAGAAGATAAATTCAGCAAGACAATCGATCAGGGACTTTCTATTCTGAATGATATGGAAGAGAAGCTGAATCAGGAAGGCAGGAAAGTACTTGCAGGAGCAGACGCTTTCAAGCTATATGATACTTACGGATTCCCTATTGACCTGACAATTGAGATTCTGGAAGAAAAAGGCTTCACAGTAGATGAAGAGGGCTTCCAGGCTGCAATGAAAGAGCAGAAAGAGACTGCACGTAAAGCACGTAAAGTAACCAATTATATGGGTGCTGACGTTACTGTATATGAATCCATTGATCCAAGTATCACAAGTAAATTTGTAGGTTATGACAGATTAACACATCAGTCTAAAGTAACAGTTCTGACTACAGAGGATGAACTGGTAGACGCACTGACTGATGGACAGACAGGAACAATCATTGTAGATGAGACTCCTTTCTATGCGACAATGGGTGGACAGGAAGCAGATACAGGTGTGATTACACTTCCAGATGCTGAATTCCGGGTAAAAGATACAATCAAGCTTCTTGGTGGCAAGATTGGACATGTCGGTGTTGTTACAAAGGGTATGATCAAAGTAGGCGACACTGTTACTCTGAGTGTAGATGCTGCAAAGAGAGCAGATACATGTAAGAACCACAGTGCAACACACTTATTACAGAAGGCATTGAGAAATGTTCTCGGTTCTCATGTAGAACAGGCAGGTTCTTTTGTAAATGAAGACAGATTAAGATTTGACTTTACTCATTTCCAGGCTATGACCCAGGAAGAGATTGCCAAGGTTGAACAGCAGGTAGTAGAGCAGATTGCTAATAATCTTCCTGTTGTAACAGAAAACCTGTCATTGGAAGAAGCCAAGAAGACTGGTGCAATGGCATTGTTCGGTGAGAAATACGGTGATGTAGTCCGCGTTGTCAAGATGGGTGATTACTCAACCGAACTTTGTGGTGGTACACATGTACCAAATACAGGTGCTATTATGGCATTTAAGATTCTTTCTGAGAGTGGTGTTGCTGCCGGTGTCAGAAGAATTGAAGCATTAACAGGTAATGGCGTATTACGTTATTATAAAGAATTAGAAGAAACTATTGATAAGAGTGCTAAGATTGTAAAGACAACTCCGGCTGGACTGACAGAGCGTCTGGAACATCTGATGGCTGAAATGAAAGCATTGCAGAGTGAGAATGAATCTCTCAAGAGCAAGGCTGCTAAGGAAGCCCTTGGAGACGTTATGGACAAGACTGTTGAAATCAAGGGTGTGAAGCTTCTGGCTGCCAAGGTAGATGGTGTAGATATGAATGCTCTCCGTGATCTGGGCGATCAGCTCAAGGCTAAACTTGGTGAAGGCGTAGTTGTACTGGCATCTGTTGCAGATGGCAAGGTGAATTTAATCGCAATGGCTACAGATGAAGCAATGGCAAAGGGCGCGCATGCAGGCAATCTGATCAAGGGCATTGCGGCTCTTGTAGGTGGCGGCGGTGGCGGTCGTCCTAACATGGCTCAGGCAGGCGGTAAGAATCCTGCAGGAGTAGATCAGGCAATTGCAGAAGTAGCTAAAGTATTGGAGAATCAGCTGTAATTTCGCATAAAGAACAAAAAAATAAAAAAATATGCAAAAAACTGTTGACGTATTCAAGATATCTGATATAATCTTAGGTGTGCAATTAAGTATACCCGAACAGTCTGGCACACAATAATAGGGCTGGAGGGAGGTTAGGTGTGATAGCATGTCAAATGTAATCGTAAAAGAAAACGAAACTTTAGACAGCGCTTTACGTAGATTCAAGAGAAGTTGTGCGAAAGCCGGAATTCAGCAGGAAATCCGTAAAAGAGAGCATTACGAGAAGCCAAGCGTAAAACGTAAGAAGAAGTCTGAAGCAGCTAGAAAACGTAAATATAATTAATAAGTACAATGGAACACCTGAAGGTGGTTTCATTGCCATGAATGAATCCTTGGCAATACTGCCAGGGATTTTTTCGTTCTAAGGTAGATGAGGGAGAGTAGTGAATCATGTGGATCAGAGAATTTGCCGGATATGATTTTTATCATTTGACGGCGTGTTTCTTTTTGTTTAGTGTGTTAGGCTGGATGGTAGAATCCATATATATGTCATTCTGCAATCATAAACTGACTAACAGAGGATTTATGACAGGTCCATTTTGTCCAATTTATGGAGTGGGAGCTGTGGTTGGATATCTGGTTTTGCATCCGTTTGCCAATAATCTGGTAGCTCTGTATTTTGTCGGAGCTGTTCTGGCAACGGTGTTTGAATATCTGGTAGCCAAGCTTATGCTTCGTCTGTTTGGAGAAGTATGGTGGGACTATCATGACAAACCATGTAATTATAAGGGGATTGTATGTCTGGAGAGTACAATTGCCTGGGGCTTCTATGCAGTCATTATTATTACTTTTTTGTTTGATAAGATTATGAAGCTGATTGACAGATATCCTGTCGCCTGGGGAATCAGAACCATCGGACTGGTGTTTGTCATGGCACTGTTTGATTTTGGATATCATTTTGCAGTGGCAACAGGAATCAGTGGGAAGTGCAGAAGATATATTTCAGAATACATAGAAAGTAGAAAATAAGAGTATAAAAAGATTTTTCGATTCATAGATTGTTTTTAAGAGATGTAAGAGGCGATTCTATGAATAAAACGAAGAAAACGTGGATAAGAATATTAAGTGCTGTGCTCATATGGATAGAAGTATTGATGATGCCAATCTGCAGGATGGAAGTATGTGCACAGATAGAGCTTACATCCCCAAGTGCAATCTTGATGGAGGCATCTACGGGGACTGTTTTATTTGAAAAAAATCCGGACGAAGTCAGAAGTCCAGCCAGCATCACGAAGATCATGACCTTATTACTGATTTTTGAAAATCTGGAAAAGGGCAAGATCAAGCTGGAGGATGAAGTGGTGACGAGTGCCCACGCCAAGTCGATGGGAGGATCGCAGGTCTTTCTGGAAGAAGGAGAGATACAGACAGTTGATACATTGATCAAGTGTATTACAGTAGCCAGCGGCAATGATGCTTCTGTAGCCATGGCTGAATATATTGCAGGCAGTGAAGGCGGATTTGTGAATATGATGAATGAGAAAGCTGCACAGTTGGGAATGGATAATACACATTTTCTGGATTGCTGCGGTCTGACATCAGACAGCGGACATCATACAACAGCCCGTGATGTGGCAACTATGTCCAGAGAATTGATTAACAGATACCCTGCGATATATGAATATACGAAGATATGGATGGAAGATATTACCCATGTGACCAGACAGGGAAGCAAGCCTTTTACCTTATCCAGTACCAATAAACTGTTAAAACAGTATCCATGGGCAACGGGATTGAAGACTGGTTCGACCAGTACTGCAAAATACTGTTTCAGTGCAACGGCGAACAAGGATGGAATAGACATGATCGCGGTTGTGATGGGAGCACCTGATTTTAAAGTGCGTTTTGCAGAGGCGAAAAGCCTGTTGGAATATGGGTTTGCCATGACCAGATTATATGTGGATGAGAACAGGGAACCGCTGGAAACTGTCAAGGTTGCAGGTGGAAAAGAGACACAGGTTGCCGTAGTCCCGGAAGGTGAATTTCGTTATCTGGATACATCGGGAGCAGATTTTAGTCAGATCATAAAGACATACGAATACAGGGATGATCTGTCTGCACCTTTTGAACAGGGAGAAGAAGCGGGCAGAATCAGATATACGCTGAACGGGCAGGAGCTTGGCAGTGTTGCCATGCTGACGGTTCAGTCTGTAGAGCGCGCCGGTATATGGGATTATTTATACAGGGTATATAAGTTGTATCTGCTCTAGTGCAGATACCTGGGGAGACGAAGAGGAGTAGAAGGATGATAAAAGTGGTCATTATTCTGCTGTTGATAATAATTGCAGCATTACTGATTGTAGGTGTGGTAGATGGAAATCGTTTTGTGGTAGCAAAACAGCAATTTGTTTTGCCGAATTTAAGGAAAAACTGCCGCTTTGTTATGGTTTCCGATCTACATAATAAGGTGTATGGAAAAGACAATGATAAGGTTATCCGGGAGATTGAACAGGCAAATCCGGATTTTATCCTTATAGTTGGAGATCTGGTGACTTCACATCAGGATGAACCGGTAGATACGGGAATCCAGTTTGTAAATGCACTGAGTGGAAAATACAGGATTTATTATTCGCCAGGTAATCATGAATCCAAACTCAAGTACAGAGCAGATTATTATGGAGATATGTACAACAGGCTGATGAAGGGTATTCAGCATGAGAATGTGAAAATACTCAGTGATGAAACAATCAGACTGGAAGAGTATGGAATAGCACTGACGGGATTTGAACTGGGCCTGGAATATTTCAAACGCTTTAAGAAACGACCTATGCCCCTGGATTATATGAATAGAAAACTGGGGAAACCATTAAAAGAATATTGTAATATTCTGATGGCGCATAACCCGGAGTATTTTGAAGAATATGCAAAGTGGGGGGCTGATCTGGTGCTGTCAGGGCATGTGCATGGCGGCATTATGAGATTACCGCTGGTTGGCGGTGTCATTTCACCGGCTTATACGCTCTTTCCAAAGTATGATGGTGGAATTTTCCATAGTGGGAAGACAACAATGCTGCTTGGCAGAGGAATGGGATCGCATACGATACAGCTTCGTTTCTTCAACCCTGCGGAGTTATATGTTGTTGATCTGGTGAAAGGAGAGTAGAAGATGGCACTTTCTGTAAAGCTGGAGGTCTTTGAGGGACCTCTTGATTTGCTGCTGCATCTGATTGAGAAGAATAAAATAGATATTTATGATATTCCTATCGTAGAAGTAACAGATCAGTATCTGGAATACATCAGACAGATGGAACATGAAGATATGAATGTCATGAGTGAATTCCTTGTCATGGCGGCTACCCTGTTGGACATTAAGTGCCGTATGCTGCTTCCAAAAGAAGTAAATGAAGAAGGCGAAGAGGAAGATCCAAGAGCAGAACTTGTACAGAAGCTTCTGGAATATAAGATGTATAAATATATGTCATATGAGTTGCGTGACAGACAGGTCGATGCAGCAAAGAGCTGGTATAAGAGACCTATGCTGCCCAAGGAAGTAGAGGATTATCACTATCCTGTGGATTATGAGGAACTGCTTGGAGATATGAATCTTGCCAAGCTGCATGAAATATTCAAGTCATGTATTCGGAGACAGGAAGACAAGATTGACCCGATCAGAAGCCAGTTTGGTAAGATTGAGAAGGACGAGATCAATCTGGAAGAGAAGCAGGGGTATATTGAAGAATTTGTAAAGAATCATAAGAAATTCAGTTTCCGTAATCTGTTGGAGAGGCAGGGAAGCAAGATGGAGATCATTGTAACATTTCTTGCTGTTCTTGAAATGATGAAGCAGGGAATCCTTTCTGTTGAGCAGGAGGATACCTTCGGAGATATTATGATCACATCAAGCCTGGCTGCATGATGTTGGAGAAATATGGAATACTATATTGATGGGAGAATAAGATAGAGGTGGATACAAAGAAAGCAGAGGCAATTATTGAAGCAGTTCTGTTTGCCATGGGAGATTCGGTAGAATTGTCCAAGCTCACACATGTATTGGAAATGGAACCACAGAAAATCAGAGATATCATTGCCAAGATGAATGAAAAATATCAAAAGGAAGACAGAGGAATCTCGATTATTGAATTGGAAGATTCCTATCAGCTGTGTACAAAGCCTGATCTGTATGAGTATCTGATCAAAGTAGCCAAGGCACCAAGAAAATATGTAATGTCAGATACATTGCTGGAGACTTTGTCTATTGTAGCGTACAAACAGCCGGTAACCAGACTGGAAGTAGAGAAGATCCGTGGAGTAAGCTGTGACCATGCAATTAACAGATTACTGGAATTTAATCTGATTCAGGAATTGGGAAGACTGGATGCACCAGGGCGTCCATTGCTTTTTGGAACGACAGAAGAATTCTTAAGAACATTTGGTGTTAAGTCTTTGGGGGATCTGCCTACCTTGAATCAGGAGCAGTTAGACGATTTCAAACATCAGGCAGAAGAGGAAGTACAGCTAAAGATTGATATTTGATTGACAAAATCATTAATAAGTGTAATAATGCTAGAAGAACGTTGTTACTATGTAAACTTAACGGTGTTGCGAGGGGCTATGGTTTATGTATGAAAATGGGGAAGACAGCAAGCAGATGCTGATTGAAGACAGTATCGGAAGAAAGATTCTGGATGCTGCAATAGAAATTATTAATGAAGAAGGATATGAGAATCTTACGATACGTAAAGTGGCGAAGATGAGCGGCTGCTCGAATTCGGCAATTTACATGAGATTTGAGGATAAAGATGCATTGGCAAGGGCTGTAGCAGCGTTGTATGCGAAGCCTTTTCTTCGTCTTATGGATGATAATTACAAAGAGGAAGACAGTTTCATACAGAATATGAATCGTATTGCCAAGGCAGAATATGACAGGATTCAGGAGATGGATTCAGAGTCAGTCCACTTGCAGATGGTTTATCGCGGCAGCCTGCCACAGAATGAGAATCCTTTTCTGCTCAGACTGGCAGGGTATCTGGAGAATGCTGCTGCCACAGGAGAGATCAGAACAGGTGATTATCTGGAAATGGCATATGTTCTGGCTGGTTCTTTCTGGGGAGTGGCATATATGCTCAAGTCAGATCAGAACATGGAGCAGGAAATGGCATACCGGATATTGGATACACAGAACAGAATGATGCTTCACGGTCTTGAAATTGAGCATAATGAGAACAATTTCTGGAATATATTAAGAAGTAAAGGCGTGGATGTAGATAAGGCACTGGAGAGAATGAAGGGTAATAAGGATGCATATAAAAGCTTCCTTGTTGAATTTTTCGATGATCCGGATTTTGCGGCACTAAGGGAAAGTCTGGGAGAGAACAACACTTCAGATGCTTTTGAATACGCACATGGGCTGAAGGGTATGGCTGCTAATTTAGGTCTGGATGCAGTATACCAGCCGTTGAGTAAACTGGTGGAAATATTAAGACAGGGAAGCATGGAAGGCGCAATGGATGCCTATAAGCAGGTATGCGATGCCTGTAAAGTGGTAACAGCCCTGCTATAGTGGAATGGGGTAATAAATTGAATACAAAGAAAAAGATACTTGTAGTAGATGATAAGGGAATGAACCGTTATATGCTGGGTGGAATATTTCGTGATAACTATGAGATAATAGAAGCTGGCGGCGGTATGGAAGCGATTGCGATTATTGACAAGGAGTATGATGAACTGGCGGTAATTCTGCTGGATATCATTATGCCGGGGATAGATGGCTTTGGTGTGCTGGAGCATATGAAAGAACAGGATTACTTAAACCGTGTTCCTGTAGTAATCGTAACAGATGATTCTTCTGAGGCAACTGCGGTTAAGGCATTTGAGTATAAAGTGGCAGATATGGTCATCAAACCATTTGAACCCCGTATCATTAAACGAAGAGTAGAGAATATTATAGAGTTGTACGCTTATAAGGAGAAATACGGTAATGCTTGAAAACGAAGGATATAATAGAAAAATCTGTGTACTTGGTGTTGCAGGAGGTTCCGCTTCCGGCAAAACTACAATCATCAATCGGGTAAAGGATTATTTTGGAAATGATATTGCAGTGATCAGCCATGATAATTATTACAAAGCACATGATGATATGCCTTTTGAAGAGAGATGCAAGCTTAATTATGATCATCCTGATTCCTTTGAATCAGAGAGAATGGCAGAGGATGTCCGTAAGCTCCTTAAAGGCTATCCCATAGAGATGCCGACTTATGACTATGTAAATCATAACCGTGCGAAAGAGACCATAACAGTAGAACCCAAGCCGGTTATTATCATGGAAGGAATTCTTATTCTGGAGAACAGAGAGCTTAGGGATCTGATGGATATTAAGATCTATGTAGATACAGATGCAGATGAGCGGCTGATGCGTCGAATCAGAAGAGATATGGTAGAGAGAGGAAGAAGCATCGACTCTATTATTTCACAGTATAGTTCTACTGTGAAGCCAATGCATGAAGAGTTTGTGGAACCCTCCAAGAAATATGCAGATATCATTATTCCCCGTGGTGGAGAGAATGCACCGGGAATTGATATGCTGACAACGTATCTGACGAGGATGCTGCAAGGCTGAGAGTAAACGTCATGGAGGTGCGAGCATGGCAAATATTCTGGATTATCTGGAGTGGAGGGGAGATATCAGTTTAAGCGAAGACCCGTTTAATGCAGTTGATAATCTGGTTCTTTCGTGGATGGCATATGTTAATCTGGATGAGATTATGCCAAATGGGATTTATAATCAGGCGATTACAATAGAAGAAGCTATCAAACGTTTCTTTGCAAAATACAATCTGGAAGAGAAGCTGAAGGAGGCTTCCCTGAACAGAACATCAGCGCTTTTGTTTGCTCGTCTGGCAGACTGTCCGAGATTTGGACAGATGAAGATCATAAACTATGTGAATCATATCAGTGAAGAGTTACAGAAGCAATTCAGCGCTATGACCATAGAAATAGATGAGGATACGAGATATATTGCCTTTCGCGGCACCGATGATACTATCGTGGGCTGGCGGGAGGATTTTAATATGGGGCTGATGGCCAATGTGCCTTCCCAGTTAGAAGCAGTGGAATATGTGGAACAGACAGCGTTAGAAGGAAATCATAAGCTGATTCTTGGCGGACACTCCAAGGGCGGTAATCTTGCTGTATATGCAGCATTTCGCTGCGATAAGACAATTCAGGATCGTATTATTCAGGTGTATAACAATGATGGACCAGGCTTTCAGAAGGAGATTCTGGACAGCCCTGAATATCAGGCTATGCTGCCAAGAATTAGAACCATTGTGCCAGAATCTTCCATAGTCGGTATGCTGCTTGGACATGAAGAAGAATATGATATTGTCAAGAGCTCTCAGAAAGGTATCATGCAGCATGACGCGGGGACCTGGGAAGTGAAGAGGAACAATTTTGTATATCTGGATTCTGTGTCCAATGCCAGCAGATTCCTGGACCGTTCTTTAAAAGAGTGGGTGGAGTCACTGGATGAGGAACGCCGACAGATTTTTGTTGACAGTCTGTTTGCAGTTCTGGATGCACCGGGTGCCAAGACTACAGTGGAACTGAATGCAATGGGAATGAAAGGTTTGACCAGCGCCTGGAAAGCGGTAAGCAACATGGATGCAGAGGTAAAACATAATCTGTGGCTGATTATCCGCTCTCTTTTCAAGATTATGAGCCAGAATAGAAAAACCGCAATCAGGAAAGAACACAGTGATAAATGAAGGCAGAATTATTAGAACAGTTGCGTAAGATAACACCGGAAGAACAGGAAATATTAAATGGCAGAAAGCAGATTAATGAGGCAATCTATGTGCAGTCAGAGGGACATGTTTTTGACAGCAGGAAGCTTCTGGATGCGTCCAAACTGATTACGGTCAGACCGCATACCCGTTTTGTGCATTTTCCCAAGCATACCCATAATTATGTGGAAGTGATCTATATGTGTTCGGGACAGACAAGACATCTGATTAACGAAGAAGAAGTGATTCTCCGACAGGGGGAATTACTGTTTCTGAGTCAGAAGGCAACGCAGGAGATTGATGCAGCAGGAGAAAATGACATAGGTGTCAACTTTATCATTCTTCCAGAGTTCTTTGATAAATCGCTGCAAATGATGGGAGAAGAACAGAATCCATTGCGTGATTTTATCATTGGCTGTCTGCGTGGTGAGGGAGATAATGATATTGGATATCTGCATTTTAAAGTCGCAGATGTGCTGCCGGTGCAGAATCTGGTAGAGAATTTGATCTGGACACTGATGCACAATCAGCCTAATAAAAGAAGTATTAATCAGGTCACTATGGGGCTTTTATTCCTGCAGCTGCTCAATCACACAGATAAGGTCGTAACGGGTAATGGACAGACAGAAGAGGATGTGGTACTGAGCATTCTTCGTTTCGTGGAAGAGCATTACAGAGATGGAGAACTGACGGAGCTTGCCCAGAGTCTTCATTACGATCTGTACTGGCTGAGCCGCATGATTAAGAAGAGAACAGGTAAGACATATACAGAGCTGATACAGCAGAAGCGTATGCAGCAGGCAGCGTTTCTGCTTAGAAGTACAGATATGCCCGTATCTGAGGTAGGCAATGCAGTTGGATATGACAATTTAAGCTACTTTCATAAGATATTCAGAAAGCAGTATGCTATGTCTCCAAAGAAATACAGAAGCAATTTAATATAATGCAAATAAGGACACTTTTTTTCACAAATGGGTGTCTTTTTTTGTACACAAAATTTGTATATGATGTAGTTAATGAAACAGTTAGTAAGATTGTTTGGGGGTTATAAAACTATGACAGAGTATTATCTGGGGATTGACATCGGAGCGTCCAGCGGAAGACATATTCTGGCTCATATGGAAGATGGAAGGATGGTGTTGGAGGAGATACACCGCTTCCCGAATGGTATGAGCCGCAAGGATGGAGAGCTGTGCTGGGACACCGAGGCATTATTTCACGAAATTAAAGCAGGTATGAAGAAATGTGCCGAATTGGGTAAAATTCCTGTAAGCGTGGGAATTGACACCTGGGCAGTAGACTTTGTCCTGCTGGATGAGGCAGATCAGGTCATTGGAAATACCGTAGGATATCGTGACAGCAGAACGCAGGGAATGGATGATAAGGTATATGAGACAATCTCATTACAGGATCTTTATCACAGAACCGGTATTCAGAAGCAGATGTTCAATAGTATCTATCAGCTGATGGCAATTAAGGAAAAGAAACCACAGGAACTGGAAAAGGCAAAGACCTTTTTGATGATTCCAGATTATTTTCATTTCCTGTTATGTGGACGCAAGTGTGTAGAATATACCAATTCTACCACAACACAGTTAGTCAGCCCGATTACCAAAACCTGGGACATGGAGTTGATAGAAGCTTTGGGATATCCTAAGGATATTTTCCCGGAAATCAAGATGGCAGGCACTGTACTTGGAGAGCTGACAGCAGAGATTGCTGCGGAAGTAGGATACACATGTAAGGTAGTGCTTCCAGCAACCCATGACACCGGTTCTGCAGTACTGGCAGTTCCGTCTAATGCACCGGAGACAATGTATATCAGTTCCGGTACATGGTCACTTATGGGAGTAGAACGTAAGGAAGCAGACTGTACAGATCAGAGCATGGCATGCAATTTTACAAATGAGGGCGGTTATGATTATCGTTTCCGCTATCTGAAGAACATTATGGGGCTATGGATGATTCAGTCTCTGAAGAAGGAAATTAATGATGCATATTCTTTCGCACAGTTGTGTGAAATGGCATCGAAAGAAGAGATTGCATCGATTGTTGACTGTAATGATGATGTGTTCCTGGCACCGGAGAGCATGACAGAGGCTGTAAAGGAATTTTGCAGAGAAACAAAGCAGCAGGTTCCGGAGACAACAGCGCAGCTGGCAGCAGTAATTTATAACAGTCTTGCAGTATGCTATAAGGATACAGTAAAGGAGATTGAACAACTGACAGGCGTGTCATATGAATGCATCCACGTAGTAGGCGGTGGAGCAAATGCACAGTATTTGAATGAACTGACAGCGAAGCAGACAGGCAGGACAGTCTATGCAGGACCTACAGAGGCAACAGCCATTGGTAATCTGACAGTTCAGATGCTGGCAGCGGGAAAGCTTTCAAATCTGACACAGGCAAGAAAGACAATATTTGATTCATTTGATATAAAAACATATCAACCAGTATAAAACAGGAGGAAAGAACATGACACAGAAAGAAAGATATCAGGCAGCAAAAGAAATGTATGCTGCGATCGGAGTAGACACAGATGCTGCAATCGCAAAATTAAAGACAATTCCAGTATCCTTACATTGCTGGCAGGGTGATGATGTAACAGGATTTGACCATGATGGTCCTCTGACAGGCGGTATTCAGACAACTGGTAATTATCCCGGCAAAGCAAGAACACCAGAAGAACTGATGGCAGATATTGATATGGTAATCAAGTGCACACCAGGTTTAAAGAAATTGAATCTGCACGCAAGTTATGCTATCTTTGAAGATGGTGAGTTTGTTGACAGAGATAAGATCGAGCCTAAGCACTTTGCTAAATGGGTGGCTTTTGCAAAAGAAAGAAATATGGGAATTGACTTTAACCCTACATTCTTCTCACATCCTAATGTAAAGGATGGTCTGACCTTATCAAGCCCGGATGAGAATGTAAGAAAATTCTGGATCGAGCATGGCAAGGCATGTATCCGTATTTCACAGTATTTCGCAGAAGAGACAGGAATCCCCTGTGTTATGAACATCTGGACAGGTGATGGCAGCAAGGATATTCCAGCAGATCGTCTCGGACCCAGAGAGCTTTATAAAGATTCTATCGAGCAGATCATTGCAGAGCCTCATGATCCCAAGATGGTGAAGCCCTGCGTAGAATCCAAGGTATTTGGTATTGGTGTAGAATCCTATACAGTAGGTTCTGCTGAATTTGCATTGAGCTTTGCAGCAACACATGAAGGCGTACTTCCTCTGATGGACAATGGACATTATCATCCAACAGAAGTTGTATCTGACAAGATTCCTGCATTACTGGCTTTCTTCCCTGAGATTGCATTACATATCACACGTCCTGTACGTTGGGATTCAGACCATGTTGTTCTTTTCGATGATGAGACGAAAGAAATGGCAAAAGAAATTGTACGTTGCAATGCAATTGACCGTGTCAATATGGCACTGGATTATTTTGATGCAAGTATTAACCGTATCTCTGCATGGACTGTTGGTTTCAGAAGCTGGCAGAAAGCGTTGTTATCAGCAATGTGTATGCCTGCTGATTCACTGAAGAAATTACAGGATAAGGCAGACTGGACAGAATTAATGGTTCGCTTTGAAGAACTGAAGGTATATCCATTTGGTGATGTATGGGAAGAGTACTGTGCACAGTGCGGTACATCAGAACGTGGCTGGTTCGATGAGATTAAGGAATACGAGAAAGAAGTTTTATCCAAAAGATAAATTTAGGATATAAGGAAAGGCAAGGATATAGCGTGAAAAATCTATGAGATTTTTCACACACGAGATTTGTGTCTGCGCGCACTTGACACAAACTCGATATGCGCAAAGAGCGTGCGCAGAAATGAGGATTAAAATGAAAGTATTAGATGCAGAATTTGTACAGGGATATATCCGTATGGCTAACGATGGCTGGGAGCAGGGCTGGCATGAGAGAAATGGCGGCAATCTGACATATCGTATGAAGCCGGAAGAAGTAGAGATGGTAAAGGAGAACTTCCAGCCTAAGGAGTGGACACCTATTGGAACCAGCGTTCCAAAGCTTGCAGGTGAGTATTTCATTTCCACAGGCAGCGGTAAGTATTTCAGAAATGTTATCATCAAACCGGAAGATTCTTTTGCAATTATCGAGATTGATGATAAGGGCGAGAATTACAGAATCGTATGGGGACTTGTAAATGGTGGACGTCCTACCAGTGAATTACCTTCTCATCTGATGAATCATGAAGTGAAGCTGATTGCAACTGGTGGCAGGCACAGAGTCATTTATCATGCACATCCTGCAAATGTAATTGCCATGACATTCGTACTTCCTCTGGAGGACAAGGTATTCACAAGAGAATTATGGGAAATGGCTACAGAGTGTCCTGTTGTATTCCCTGATGGTGTAGGAGTAGTTCCCTGGATGGTACCTGGTGGAAGAGATATTGCAGTAGCAACCAGTGAATTGATGAAGAAATATGATGTTGCAATCTGGGCACATCACGGTGTATTTGTATCAGGAGAAGACTTTGATCTGACATTTGGCCTGATGCACACTGTAGAGAAGTCTGCTGAGATCTTCGTAAAGGTTCGTTCTATGGCTCCTTATAAATTACAGACCATTACATCAGGCGACTTTAGAAATCTTGCAAAAGACTTCAAGGTTACATTACCTGAGCAGTTTTTAGATTAATTAAGTACTGTTTAAAGGGACGAGGTAAAACTTGTCCCTTTTTTGCGTATAGTGGGAGGTTGTCTTTTCAAAAAGGATAAGGTATGCTAGAAGATAGCTTGGCAGTGAAGGTGGATTGATCATGAAGAAAAACAAGAGTAGAGAACCATTCAAGTTTCTAAAAAATGCAAATATCAGAACACAGCTTTACAGCATCTATATTCTGGCAGTGTTTATCCCTGTCTTATTGATCGGTACTTTTCTGATTATCAATACAGGTAATCTATTGACCAGTTACCATAGAGATCTTCTGGAATCTGACAATCTGCGTGTAAAGACAATTCTGTTCGAGATTACGACACAGGTCTATAACATCTCAGAAGAAGTGTCCTTTGACAGCAATGTACAAAGTATACTGACCAGAAAATATCCATCCAGGGATGCACAGGTTAAAGTCATCAACAGTACTTCAACATCGCTGGATAATTATATGTACAACTATTCTGAGATAGATCAGATAGAGATATATTCAGATAATCCGTATATGATGGAGTATAAGCAGTATCATCCTGTAACGCAGGCAATTGCAGAGGAGGACTGGTATCAGAAGGCGGTAGAGCAGTCCAGCGTATTCTGGGTGGAAATGGTGAGCTATGATAAATATAATAACGAATACTGGAATCTGTGTCTGGTTCGTAAGATTCCTCTTGTAAACTCAGACTATCATGCGGTATTGGTCATTAGAGTTAGTGACAACTACCTGAATACGAGAGTAAGCAGTCAGGAATATCAGATGTGTGCATCGGTAGATGAGGGACGCATTTTTTACGCTACATCAAAAGACGATTACGGACAGCAGCAAGTTGTGGACATAGATTATGATGAGAATTATTTCAGATATGCGGGCAGTCTCAAGCTCCATAATAAGACCTGCTTTGTGGACGTATCTACACTGCATTTGTATCAGTCTGATTCCAGAATCTATATCTGTACGTTGAATGATAAATCCTACGATAATATCAAAAATATTATCTATATCTGCATGGCGATCATTGCAGTGGCTATTGTAATTCCTGCGATACTGATTTATTTCTTTACAGGGTATTTTACAGGGCGTGTATTGACCCTGCGGCAGGTGATGCACCAGGCAAGTAATGAGGATTATGATTTTGAAGAAGTAGTGCAGGGTAATGATGAGCTTTCGGAGGCGTTTGCTGACCTGGAGATCATGGTGCAGAATATCAAGCAGAAGGATGAGCAGATGTATGAAGCGCAGATCAATGAGAAAGAACTGGTCAATGAACAGCAGAAGATGGAATTCAAGATGCTGGCAAGTCAGATCAATCCACATTTCCTTTATAATACGCTGGAATCTATACGTATGAAGGCATTTACCGTGGGAGACCGGGAAGTGGCAAATGCCATCAAACTTCTGGGTAAATCCATGCGTTACGTATTGGAAAATAATGGAACAACTTTTACAGCTCTTAAAAATGAACTGAATCACATTGAGACTTATATCATGATTCAGAAAATGCGTTTTGGTGATAAATTCAATTATGAATTATGCGTAGATGACGACATTGATACAGAACAGTGCCGGATATTACCGCTTTTACTGCAGCCTATTGTAGAGAATGCTCTTGTGCATGGACTGGAAGAGAAAGAGGAGGGCGGTATGATCAAGCTGCAGGTGGAGAGATGTGGTGGCAGCGAGGATATCAGAATTACGATATCAGATAATGGCTACGGCATGGATGAAGCTACGCTTGCCCAGCTTCGCAGAGATATTGAAGAGAAGAATCCTGAGAGGAAGGAGAGTATCGGGTTATACAATATTAATCAGAGAATCAAGCTGTGCTATGGTGAGCAGTACGGTATGGCAGTACAGTCAGAATTAGAGAAAGGAACAGCAGTCAGCATTACAATTTCCATGAAAACACAGCAATTTGTATAGATTCTCATGTAAAAATTAGGGATGGGATAAAAAAAGTGCTGTAAATTTAATATATTTTTTATGGTATTTTAATACATCTTAAACTTATATAATAGGCTTGTAAACAATAGTGTGAAAGAAATACAGCAGTATTGTTACAGTTCATGATGGCAGTTGATACTGTCAGAAAGGCGGATGTATAAAATGAAAAAGGAAAAGCTGGCGGATAAACTTTATATCGTACTGCGACTGCTGAGCATCGTATCAGTCGTATTACTGTTTATTCCATCACTTAACCCGGCAAGAATCAGCGAACTGATCTCCAAGACGGCATCGGCATTTACATGTGCGACTTCCTATGGGGAATTGAGTTCCAATTTTGCAAGAGCTCTGAGCAAGGGTTGGGTAGGAACGCTTACACTGCAATGTACCTTTATCGGATGCTTATGTATTTTGATAGGTTTTGTGGCAGGGGGAGCAGGTTCCTGTATGTCACTTGGCAATAATAAAATGAGAAAAATGGGTGCCTTAACAGCAACTGTTGGCGGTGTAGCCGCATTGATCGGATGCTTCCTTGTAAGATGGGCAGCAACAGATATTCAGGGCACACCAAAGCCAGGCAAGATCAAACCATTACAGCCATCCAGCATCTGGATATTCATAGCTGTATCAATAGCAATTCTGGTATTTGGACTGATTCTTCTGGTGTTGACACCGAAGGCAGAGAAAGAAGAGAAGTTCCATATGGATACCAAATATCAGTTGTTTCTTTTACTGCTTCCTTTCCTTGCATTGTGTTTCGCATTTGCGTATTTACCTTTGCTTGGTTGGAGATATGCTTTCTTTGATTATAAATCAGGTGAAACTCTCACAAGAGATAATTTTGTTGGATTCAAATGGTTCGCTTATCTGTTCCAGAATCAGGCGACCAGGCAGGATTTGATCAGAGTTCTGAGAAATACACTTGCAATGAGTGGTCTTGGACTTGCAACAAGCTGGTGCGCTATGGCATTTGCTATTTTCCTGTGTGAGATCAAGAATCTGAGATTTCGTAGAATCGTGCAGACATTTACAACGATTCCCAACTTTATCAGCTGGGTTCTTGTATATGCGGTTGCATTCGCAATTTTCTCAACAGATGGTTTTGTAAGTTCCCTATTGGTAAATAATGGAATCCTTGATTCTGGTGTCAATTTCCTGATGGATAATTCACATATGTGGCTCAAGATGCTTGCCTGGGGCATGTGGAAAGGTCTGGGCTGGAGCGCAATTATCTATATTGCAGCAATCTCCGGTATTGACCAGCAGCTGTATGAGGCAGCAGAGATTGACGGCGCAGGCAGATTCCAGAAGATGTGGAATATTACAGTGCCAAGTCTGATGCCTACCTTCATGGTTCTGTTATTGATGGCGATTGCAGGTATTCTGAACAATGGTATGGATCAGTATCTTGTATTTGAGAATGCTTATAATACAGATACCATTACTGTCCTTGACCTGTATGTATATAAGCTGGGTATCAACAGCGGACGTGTTCCTCTGGCAACAGTAGTTGGTATGTTCAAATCCGTAATCAGTGTTGTGCTTTTATTCGGTGCTAACAAGATTTCAAAGCTTGTTCGTGGCGAGAGCATTATTTAGGAGGTGATACATATGGCAATGACGAAGCAGGAGAAACTTGATAAAAAGGCAGAAGCACTTTATGAAAAGAAACATAAGAAGAGATATAGAAAGTCAATTGGCGACTGGACATTTGATATTCTGAATCATGCATTCTTTGCAATATTTACACTGGCATGTATCTTCCCGTTTTATTACATTTTCATTAATACGATCAGTAATAATGATCTGGTAAGAAAAGGTGCGATTAACTTTATTCCTCAGGGAATTCATTTTAAGAACTATATGGCGCTGACCAGTGTAAATGATGTAGGAACTGCATTGCAGGTAACAGTAGCTCGTACTCTGATCGGTACAGTACTTATGGTGCTGGCGTCCGGATTTGTAGGATATCTGGTAACAAAGCAGGAGATGTGGGGCAGAAAGGTATGGTACAGACTCCTTGTAGTTACCATGTACTTTAATGCAGGTCTTATCCCATGGTATTTGAATATGTCAATGCTTGGACTGACAGATAATTTCCTGGCTTATATTATTCCGGGTATTGTAGCTCCATATAATATTATTCTGGTAAAGACATACATAGAGTCTATTCCGGGCGAACTGGAAGAAAGTGCACAGATGGATGGTGCAACTTATATGACCATTTTCCGTAAGATTATATGGCCGTTAAGTAAACCAATCCTTGCAACTATCGCTATTTTCGGTGCAGTAGGCAACTGGAACTCCTTTACAGATTCCCTGATACTGATGCCTAATTCACCACAGCTTCATACCCTGCAACATAAGCTGTATACCTATCTGAATGCAGCTTCCAACTTAAAGAGTATGATGAACTCCGGTTCCGGTTCTGTATCCGGCGCAGCAGCAGAGAACGTATTAAATGCGAAAACGATTAAATATACGATTTCCATGGTTACAGTTATCCCGATCCTGATGGTATATCCATTCATGCAGAGATATTTTGAGAAAGGTATCATGCTTGGGGCAGTGAAAGGTTAGTGAATCTGTGCCGGTGGTCCAAAGTTTGCCGGTTACAGAAACGTTATAATATATGGTGTTACTATACTGCAAAAATATGAGGGCAGTATTTTATATAACACAAAAGGAGGAAAAACATGAAATTCAAGAAGGTATTATCACTCGTTCTTGTTTCTGCACTTGCAGGTTCATTAGTTGGATGCAGCGGTTCTACTACATCATCCACAACAACAGGTACAGACACAACAGCAGACAACAGCAAGACAGAAAGTGCAGCAACAGAAACTGCTGCAACAACAGAGGCTGACACAGACACAGCAGAAGTTGATCTCTCAGACATTATTCCTGATGAGACAGTCACTTTGAATGTGTATTCACAGCTGGCTAACTATGAGGGTGAGCAGATTGGCTGGTTCGCACAGATCATGAAGGATAAGTTCAATGTAAAACTGAACATTATCAGCAATGGTGACGGTGTATTTGATACACGTATGGAATCCGGTGATCTGGGTGATATCGTATTATTCGGCAGCGATGGTGAAGAGTATACAAGAGCATATTCCAATGGTATGTTGTTAGACTGGAACGAGGACGATATTTTATCTGATTATGGCCCACATATCGTAGAGTATATGCAGGAAGCCCTGGACAAGAATCAAGAGATTTCCGGCGGTACTGTATACGGCTTCGGACATGATGTGGCTTCTTCAGCAGGACAGTATGCAGACTTCGATTACCATCCTGATGTACGTTATGATCTGTATAAGGCAGTTGGCAGCCCTGAAATCAATGACCTGATGGACTGGGTAGATGTATTAAAGGCTATGAAGGAAGCAGAGCCTGCTTCTGATTCTGGTAAAGAGACATACGGTGTATCTCTCTTCAAGGACTGGGATGGTAACATGATGATGTTTGCCAAGGCTACAGCAACTAACTTCTATGGACTGGATGAGTTCCATTTTGGTTTCTATGATGCTGCAACAGGTGAATTTGAAGACTGCTTAAAGGAAGGCGGACATTACGAGGAATGTCTGAGATTCTATAACAAGTTATATCAGGAAGGCTTACTTGATCCTGACTCCATGACTCAGGGTTATGACGGATGTATGGAAGATTATCAGGATGGTTCGGCATTCTGGTGCATCTTCAGCTGGATGGGTGCTGCCCAGTACAATACACAGGAGCATCTGGATGCAGGCAAGAAGATGCTCCCGGTAGCTGCCAAGAACCAGAACACATTAGTATATGGCCTGAATCCGACAGGAAGCAACCGTGTATGGACAATCGGTGCCAATACACAGTATCCTGAATTATGTATGGCTATCATTGATTATCTGGCTACTCCGGAAGGAAGACTTGAATATGAATACGGTCCTAAGGATGTATGCTGGGAGTACCTGGATGATGGTTCTGTAGAATTAACAGATTTCGGTCTTCAGTGTAAAGAACTTGGTAATCCGGAAGAAATGGAAATGCCAGCTCCTTACTCAGGACTCTGGAAAGATGGCTGCCCTCAGATGAACAACACAACCTGGTCACTGAATACAGTTATTCCTGGAAATGACAAGGGTCAGACCTTCAACTTCAAGTACTGGGATAAATACCTCTCACTGGATGTAGATGCAACAGAACAGCAGTGGAGAGACGATATGGGCGTAGATTCCTATAGAGACTACATGTCACAGTTCAAGTACACAATCTCCAAACCTCATACCTATGCAGAAAGTATCAAATCTGATGAGCTCTCTACAGTATGGGAACAGGTTAAGATGTGCGTACAGAACGGTTCCTGGCAGGCAGTATATGCCAAGGATGATGCCGAGTTCGATTCTGTAATGGAACAGATGCGTGCAGACGCTGACAGCTACGGCTATCAGGATTGTGTTGAATGGTGTACAAACGAAGCAGCTCTTAGAAAAGCAGCAGAGATTGACTAATTCATAACATACAATTTATAATGAAATACAAAGAGGCTATCTGGTGCGTCCGGATAGCCTCATTAACTAAGAACAGGAGTTATGATTACAATGGCTTTTTTTGGTATTGATGGTCCTTTTTATCGCTTTATATGCAGATTTATTGATCTGGTAAAACTGAATTTTATGTGGCTGCTTTTTTCACTGCCTATCGTAACGATAGGAGCGTCAACGACAGCGGCATACAGCATCGCATTGAAAATGGTAGATGATGAAGAAGGATATATGGTAAAGAGCTTCGTAAAAGAATTTAAACGCAACTTTAAGCAGGGCACAGTAATGGGGTTGATAGGACTCGTTGCATCTTATGCCATTTATCTTGACTATGAGATTAATCGTGTATCTGAGGAAGGTTCTGTTGTACTTCTCGTTATAGGGCTGGTATCGGCGTTCTTTGTCATTATGGCGCTTTTGTATGCATTTCCTCTTCTGGCTCGATATGAGAATACCATCGTAGGGACGATTCAGAATTCACTGGATATTTCCAGAAAGTACTTTGGAAGAACGTTGATTATCATTACTGTTCTTTTGATTGAATTGTTTTTCTTTAATTTTAATACGGTGTTACAGATATTCGGACTGATCTTTGGACCTGCTTTTATGATGTTTACGATTGCAGCGTTCGCCAAGAGAATTTTCCAGGAGATAGAAAAGGAGCCCGGAGCTGTAAGAAAAAGCAGCAACGGGCAGGAAGAATAGATTTCTTGATCAGCTTTCTTTGCTTTGTTTACGATACTCGGCAGGGCTGATACCGACATATTTTTTGAATTTCTTATGGAAATAATCAACATTGTGGTATCCGACCTGTTCAGCAATCTCATAGACCTTCATATTGCGGTGCAGCAGTAATTCCTTGGAATGTTCGATACGCATGTGGTCGATATAGGAATTGAAGGTCTGTCCTGTTGCCTTGGTGAAAATCTTACCAAGATAGGCACTGTTGTATCCAAATAATGGGGCAATGGTCTCCAGTTTGATATTGGTATGGTAATTATTGTCTATATAGTAGAGAATGTCATCCAGTACAGATTCTCTTGAGGAACCACCCTGTGAATCCAGAATAGATTTTACCTGTTCTGAGATATAGAGGATGATTTCGTAGAGATAATGGCAGCTGTCAATATGGTCAATGATAATGGAATTGGATGGCATGGAACATTCGTTAGTATTATTTCTGCTCAAGCGGCTGCAGCTTTCTTTTAACTGTAGCAGCAGATCAGTCAGGAACAGCTTAACGGATTCAATAGATGCATCTACGTTATACAGGTATTCTTCCAGAGAGAAAAGGGTGGAAGCAACCTGTTTGCGGTTGGAAGCCTGTATATTGTTGATCAGTGCATCGCAGTATTCATGAAGCTTTATATCCGTAACAGAGTAGTGAGTGGATATCAGATTAGGCAGCTCGCGATAGCCCAGGGTATGCTGACCCTGTATACAGAAGAAACGTCGCTGCATCAGAGTGTGAGCTTCTTCATAGGACAGATAGATTTCATCTAACTGTCTGACGGGGCGTCCATATGCAAGGAAAAGAGAATCCAGGGGACTACCAGCCTGCGGTGCCTTTTTCTCATAGTGTTGAAGGAAATCTTCAAATTTATGTATTGCGAACTGACCTTTCAGGAGAATGACATCTTTGTTGTCCTCCTCAAAATGTTCAAAGGAATGATTCCCTTTGTTTGTAATGTTGAGAAGTTCTGCAAAACTGTAGCTGGAATCTTCCGGCTGAGTTCCGAATTTTTCATAGATTACGACCTGATAGATATCAGCATCCAGCTCCATCTTGGCGAAGTCTTCCTCTGACAGGGCGTCTTTACCGTCTGCGTGGTATGTACCGGTTATGATTTCGTGAAGAATGACATCTTTAGCCTTGGTACGATAGATTTCTATATGGTTTTGTCTGAGTCTGGCTTCTTCCAGATTCTGCTTGATCGTTTGGATAGAAGTGAGCAGTTCGTCTTCATCAATTGGCTTGGTCAGATAGAAATCTACGCCATATCGAATGGCAGCCTGTGCATATGCAAAGTCAGAATAGCCGCTTAAAATGATGAATTTACCTTCATAGCCCTGTTCTCTGGCAATACGGATAATATCAATTCCGGTTAATTTGGGCATACGGATATCAAGAAGAACGAGACTGGGGTTATTCTGAAGAATGCCGGAGAGGGCATCTTCTCCGTTGCTGGCTTCTCCACAGATGTGAAAACCAAGAGATTCCCAGTCAAGAATACATTTCAGACCTTCGCGGATATTTTTTTCATCATCGGCAATCAGTACAGTTTCCATGAAATGAACTCCTTTATTTCATAAATAATTATGGTAATTTTAAGTATAGAATCAGATTCTGGGATTGTCAATGCTAAGAAAGATAGCGTAAAATGGTACTATAGTTTAGAGAAAGGCACGACATAGGATATGAAGAGAAGTAATAAATACATAAGTACGGCATTAACTGTTCTGACAGCCGGTTTCCTCTTGCAGGGATGTGGTATGCAGAAAGGTGGACAGGTAAAAGAATGCCCCTATGATGAATATATTGTTGTTGATGTCTTTGATAATCTTGCCAATTATCAGGGAATCCAATCAGGATGGTTTGGAAAACTGGTCAAGGATAAATTCAACATGGAATTGAACATTATAGCCCCCAATATTGCCGGCGGTGGTGATACTATGAGGGAAGTAAGGGCGGCAGCAGGCAATCTGGGAGATCTGATCATCAGTTCCGGGGAAAACGGGCTGTTGCAGAATATGGTCAATGCCGGGCTGCTTTATAATATGGAAGATGCCTTGAAAGATAAGGATATTATGGAGAAATACGGAGATGCCATTCACAGACTAAATGATGGTATTACCCCCAAAGGAATCTATGCCATTCCCTCAGAAGTGTCCTCACAGGCGCCGGATGTTCCCAGTGAGGGATTAGAGCTTGTTTATGGACCGTATCTGAGATGGGATCTGTATGCACAGCTGGGGTATCCCAAGATAGATACGATAGAAGATCTGCTTCCGATTCTCAAACAGATGCAGGAGCTGTCTCCAACCAATGAAGATGGAGAGCCTGTCTATGCCTTTTCATTCTTTAAGGACTGGGATGCGAACATGATGAATGCCGTGAAACAGCCATGCTGCTTCTATGGATATGATGAGTACGGATTTGTACTGGCACGGGCTGATGGCAGCGATTATCAGAATATTCTGGATGATGACTCCCTGTATATCAGAATATGCAGACTGTACTATGAAGCGAATCAGATGGGACTGATTGACCCGGATTCACCCAGACAGCAGTATGAGGATTGCTTTAATAAATACAGGGAAGGAAGAGTTCTCTTCTCCTTCTGGTCATGGTTGGGGCAGCCTGCCTATAATACATCGGAGCATACCGTACAGGGCAGGGGCTTTATGCTGGCTCCGATTCAGGATATGCAGATCTATTCCTATGGATGTAATTATGAAGGCAACCAGCAGAATGTGATTGCGATTGGCTCTCAGGCAAAAGATCCGGAGAGACTGGCTGATTTCATAGATTGGCTTTATTCAGATGAAGGAATCAGAACCAATGGAGCACAGCTTTCAGGAGCAACTGCAGGACCAGAATACCTTACCTGGGAAATGGGTGAGGATGGACCGTATCTTACGGAGTTTGGTAAGAAAGCCATGATGGGAGAACAGGTGGAAGTACCGGAAGAATATGGCGGTAATACCTGGGAAGATGGTACTTCTGCGCTGAATTATAAACCAGTTGCACAATGTGAGAAGGATTCAGATGGCTATTACTTTGCTTATGAATTATGGGATAGGGTCAGAGAGATGAATAAGACACCTCTTCAGGAGGACTGGAGCAGGGTAATGCAGGCAGAATCTACGAGAGAATATCTGAAAGCGCACAACATGATGATCGTAGCTCCTGCATCTTCCTATCAGGCACCAACAGAGACCTCAGAGCAGACGACAATCCGCAGTCAGTGTAAAAAGGCAATACAGGATTATTCCTGGAAAATGATTTTTGCCAGAAATAAAGTAGAATTTGAAACCTTGTTAAAAGAATTAAGAGATACCGTGTACAGTTACGGATATGAAGATATTCTCGAATATGATATGCAAAATGCCAGGGCTAAGACCCAGGCGGGACTGGAAGCTGTAGAAAATTATTATAAAAATAAAGGAGAACAGACAAGTGGGGAAGATTAAGAAAATCTGTTATGGAGGCGATTATAACCCGGAGCAGTGGCCGGAAGAAATCTGGAAAGAGGATATGCGCCTGTTTAAGCTGGCACACATTGATATTGTTACGCTGAATGTCTTCAGCTGGGCAATGCTGCAGCCGGATGAGGCTACGTATGATTTTACCAAACTGGATAAGATCATGGATATGGTAGAAGACAATCATTTGAAGGTGTGTCTGGCTACTTCTACTGCGGTACATCCTGCATGGATGGCAAGACGTTATCCTGATGTTCTCAGAACAGAGCATAACGGGATGAAACGTAAGTTTGGAAGCAGACACAATTCCTGCCCCAACAGTCCGACATATCGCAAGTATTCTGTAGCATTGGCAAGACACCTGGCAAAGAGATATGGAAATCGAGAAAATGTTGTGGCATGGCATGTATCAAATGAATATGGTGGAGAGTGCTATTGTGAGAACTGTGAAAAGGCATTTCGTGTATGGCTTAAAAAGAAATACGGTACAATAGAAGAGTTGAATAGAGTGTGGAATCTTTCTTTCTGGGGGCATACGATGTATGATTGGGATGACGTGGTTGTACCTAATCTTTTATCAGAGGAATGGATATGGGATTATACCAGAACCAATTTTCAGGGAATCTCACTGGATTACAGAAGATTCCAGTCTGACAGTATTCTGGAATGCTTCAAGCTGGAGAGAGATGCGATTAAGGAAGTAACACCGCAGATTCCCGTTACAACGAATCTGATGGGATTCTATAAGCCTCTTGATTATCAGAAGTGGGGCAAAGAGATGGATTTTATCAGCTGGGATAATTATCCACAGTTCGGTGCGCCGCCGGCAGAGATTGCAATGAGCCATGATATGATGAGAGGATTAAAGCATGGACAGGCATTCTGGCTGATGGAGCAGACTCCGGGCGTGACGAACTGGCATCCATACTGTACACTTAAAAGACCGGGTGTTATGCGTCTGTGGAGTTATCAGGCAGTGGCTCATGGAGCTGATACAGTGATGTTTTTCCAGATGCGCAGGAGTATCGGAGCATGCGAAAAATATCACAGCGCTGTAATTGACCATGCAGGACATGAAAATACCAGAGTGTTCAGAGAAATCACAGCACTTGGAGAAGAACTGGACAGAATCGGGGATGAGACACTTGGCGCTACTACGCCGGCACAGACAGCGGTATTGTTTGACTGGGATACCTGGTGGGCAAGCGAATACTCCGCAGGTCCAAGCCGTCTGATCGCATATCATAAAGAAGCATTGGAATATTACAGAGCGTTGGCGGAAGCCAATATTCCTGTTGATATGATAGGTGTTGATGATGACCTGTCCAAATATAAGCTGGTCATAGCACCTATGATGTATATGTGTAAGGTTGGATATGATGAGAAAATCAGAACATATGTACAAAATGGCGGACACTTTGTGACGACTTATTTCAGTGGTTATGTAGAAGACCATGATCTTGTAGTGACAGGCGGTTATCCGGCGAGACTGCGGGATATCTTAGGCATCTGGGTGGAGGAATCCGATGCAATAGAAGAGGGCAGAAGCAATCATTTCCAGTATGAGGGAGAAGAATATCCGGCAACCGTTCTGTGTGATCTGCTGCATCTTGAAGGTGCGCAAGCTATCAGTGCATATGAAGAAGATTTCTATGCAGGTATGCCTGTATTGACCAGAAACCAATTTGGACAGGGTGAGGCATATTATGTAGCCACCAGATCAGACCACGCATTTTATAGAAAATATATCAGAAATCTTTGCGGGAAATTGGAAATTGCCCCGGTTATGCAGACCCCGGATGGAGTAGAAGCTACAGTACGTGAGAATGAGAAGGGAAGCTTCCTGTTCATATTAAATCACAGGGAAGAACCGGCAGAAATCACAATACCGGCAGATGGCACGGATCTGATTAAAAATATAACATATCATGCAGGAGAAAGCGTGACACTTGCTTCCAAGGATGTTATAATTTTAAAAAAGATAAAATAACACAATAAAAATTTAGAAAAGAGCAGAAAAATGGAACAAAAAGAAAATGAAGTGATTGCATTTATAAAAAAAGAGGCTGTATTGTGTGCTGCCTTATTGTTGGCAATGATTTCCTCATTTTTTATAAAACCATCTGTAAATTATATCACGTATTTGGATTATAGAGTTCTGGTTCTGCTCTTTTGCCTTATGCTGGTAGTGGCAGGCTTTAAGAATCTGGGAATCTTTCAATTACTGGGAGAGAAGCTGTGCAGTCTGGTACATACCACTAGAGGATTGACCTTTGTACTTGTCAATCTGTGCTTCTTTGCCAGTATGCTGATTACAAATGATGTTTCTTTGATTACTTTTATCCCATTTACATTATCTGTATATGCTATGGCGGGTTGCGAGAAAGTACTGATACCAGTGGTTGTATTGGAGACAATTGCAGCTAATCTTGGCAGTATGCTGACACCTGTAGGAAATCCACAGAATCTGTTGTTGTATTCAGTGAGTGGAATGAGCATGGGAGATTTTATTCTCCATATGCTGCCACTGACATGTGTGTCATATGTTGCTATTGTCGTATACATATTTTTTATTCCAGACCAGCATATTATATTGCATGGAAATCAATCACAGGATACAAAGAAATGGTTAAATGTCAGATTTATTGTATATTGCATTTTATTTCTGATTTGTCTTGGTAATGTCACGCATTTGATATCATCTTACTGGACAGTGGGATTGATTGTGGCAGTGACAATATTCATTGTGAACCGCAGATTATTTACGCAGGTGGATTATTCTCTGCTTATGACTTTTGTAGGATTTTTCATATTTATTGGTAATATGAAGCAGATTCCGGTGATAAATCAATGGCTGCAGGGAATAATAAAAGGAAATGAACTGCTTGTCGGCATTGTCTCCAGCCAGATCATCAGTAATGTACCGGCGGCAATGCTGTTGTCAGGCTTTACAACAGATTATAAGCAATTACTGTACGGTGTGAATATTGGTGGACTGGGAACGCTGATTGCATCTATGGCAAGTCTGATATCGTATCGTTTTTATGCCAGGACATATCAGGAACAGAAGGGTAGGTATTTTCGGGTATTTACTATATATAATGTAGTTTTACTCGTGTTGTTATACGTGGTGGCATGTATATAGCAGAAAAGATAAAACATATAAGGAGGTGCTGTTATGCTGGAGAAAATAGACTTATCAAAGACTATGGACAAGAAAGAATACAAAAAGCGCATGGAAGTGCTGGGACCAAAGCTTGCAAGACTACAGAGAGAATTAAAAAGCTGTAATATTCCGGTTATGATCGTATTCGAGGGATTTGGCGGTGCAGGAAAGGGAACGCAGATCAATCATCTGATTGAGCCCATGGATCCCAGGGGCTTCACTGTGTATTCTACTCAGGCAGAGACGCAGGAGGAGCAGTATCATCCATTCCTGTGGAGATTCTGGAATAAGACGCCGGAGAAGGGGCGTATTGCCATCTTTGACAGAAGTTGGTATGGTAAGCTTTTGGTAGAACGTTATGAGAAAAAGACGCATAAAAAGGACATTCCGGGAGTATTAGAGGATATTGAAAACTTCGAGAAGCAGCTGACTGATGATGGTACACTGCTGATTAAGTTCTTCCTTACCATTTCAGAAAAAGAGCAGGAAAAACGCTTTGATAAATTATTATCAAAGGAAGAGACCAGCTGGAGAGTCAGCAAAGCAGACAAAGACAGAAATAAGCATTATGAAGAATATGCACGTATGGCAGATGAGATGCTTACAAGGACAGATACAGAGTATGCACCATGGACGATTATCGAAGCACATGATGAGAGATATGCAGCGGTAAAAATCCTTACCACTGTAGTAGAGGCTTTTGAAGAGCGCTATGAGAAAGAACAGAATCCTCAGCCAAGGCAGATAGATGGTAAATTCGGACAGAATGACTTGAAGGAAAGTGTTCTCAAGAAGGTGGATCTGAGTAAGAAGCTGGACAGAGAGACCTATGAAAAGAAGCTGGATGAACTGCAAAAGAAGCTGACACTGCTCCACAGTGAAATATACGCAAAGAGAATCCCTGTAGTGCTTGCCTTTGAAGGCTGGGACGCAGGTGGTAAGGGCGGAGCAATCAAGAGACTGACCAGAGCATTAGACCCTAGAGGTTATACAGTAAATCCAACCAGTTCGCCAAATGATATTGAAAGAGCACACCATTATTTATGGCGGTTCTGGACCAGGATGCCAAAGGACGGACACATTGCAATCTTTGACAGAACCTGGTATGGGAGAGTTATGGTAGAACGCATTGAAGGCTTCTGTACGACACAGGAATGGCAGCGTGCTTTCAAGGAAATGAATCAGATGGAGCAGCAGCTGGTCAATCATGGAGCAATTGTAATCAAATTCTGGATGCATATTGATAAAGAGGAACAGGAAAGACGCTTCAAAGAACGTCAGGAGACTCCGGAGAAACAGTGGAAGATTACGGATGAAGACTGGAGAAACCGTGAAAAATGGGAATTATATGAACAGGCTGTAGACGAAATGATGGTACGAACCTCTACGGTAAATGCACCCTGGGTCATTGTAGAAGGCAATGACAAACTCTATGCCAGAATCAAGGTATTAGAGACAGTGGTAGATGCATTAGAGAAGAGATTACACCATAACGAGTAATAAAAAGGGGAAGGATATGAGAATCCTTCCCTTTTATTATGCGTTGATCTTATCATAATAATGAAGCCAGTCAGCTTTCAGATAATACAGCAGGAAGCAGAGAGAACTCAGCGTCCAGGTGATAGGATAAGCCCAGAATACGACTTTGATACCGGGTACATAATTGGTGGTAATAGATACGTATGTGATACGAATGATACACCAGCATAAGAGCATGACCAGCATGGGAATCAGGGATTTGCCTGCTCCTCGCAGAATACCCGCAATGCAATGAGAAAAAGCAAGCAGGAAATAGAATAAAGCCACGGTTCTTGCCTGGAGGGTTCCGTATTCAATGACCTCCGGTACTCTGCTGAATCCGGAGATCAGAAGTGGAGCCAGCCAGTAAATCAACAGACCGACTAATTCAGCAAGAATCGTAGTGGCAAAGATTCCAAAGATACTGCCTTTCCTGGCACGGTCATACTTCTTCGCTCCCAGGTTCTGCCCGATGAAAGTAGTCATGGACAGGGCGAAACTGGTAATAGGAAGGAAGCCAAAGCCTTCAATACGTGAATAAGCACCGCAGCCGGCTACAGCCATGGCGCCAAAGGCGTTGATATTGGACTGTACAACAATATTGGCAATAGAAATAATGGAGTTCTGTAATCCGGAGGGAATACCCATGGACAGAATCTGCCGGAGCATACCGGGATTAATTGAAATTTTATGCCAGTCTACCCGGTATGGCGTATCCAGCCTTGAGAGACGGATGAATCCCAACAATGCGCTGACACATTGGGAAATAACGGTGGCATATCCTGCACCGGCGATTCCCATATGGAAGACAGCAACGAACAGCAGATCCAGGACGACATTTATAACAGAAGAAATAATCAGGTAGTACAAAGGATGCTTACTGTCGCCTACAGCCTGAAAAATACCACTTGCTGTATTATAAAGGATAACTGCCATAACACCGCCAAAATAAATCCTGAAATACAGAATAGAATTAGGCAGGACCGATTCCGGTGTCTTCATCAGGCGAAGAAGGAGCGGAACCAGAAGAATACCGATAATCGTCAGTAAAATGCCGGATATCAGTGCAAAGGCAATCGAGGTATGAATGGCTATGCCCATGTTTTTATAGTCTTTTGCCCCATAGAAGCGGGATATAACGACACCTGCACCGATGAAAATACCGCTGAACAGTCCAACCAGCAGGAAGATGATACTTCCTGAAGAGCTGACAGCAGCGAGAGCATCTTTGCCAAGAAAATTACCAACAATCAGAGAATCTACTATATTATATAGCTGTTGAAACAGATTGCCCCACATAATAGGAAGGGCAAACAGCACGATTTTTTTCCAGATTGGACCTTCGGTCATAACATTCATATCAGATTTATTCATAAGTAACTCCCTTCTGCACTTAAACTCTACCTATTATAATACCTTTTTGAAAAAAAGCAAGCAGCGTTTTAAAAGGCATAAAGGCATAAAGAAATCACATATACGCATATATTCCATATAAGAGTGAAAATGGAGTCTGGGAATATAAGAATGGGATTGCGGAAAATATGGAGTGTTATTCTGCTCCTGGGAATATTAATATGTCCTGCACATGTATGGGGAAGGGAGGCTTTAACACTTTCGGAGACACATGTAGAGAATCACCAGTCAGATAGTAAAGAACAGCCGGTGATTCCACTGCATGCCAAAGCAGCGGTATTGATGGATGCGGATTCGGGCAGAGTTCTGTATGATAAAAACGGAGAGGAAGCTTTGCCTATGGCAAGTACGACCAAGATTATGACATTAATTCTTACATTGGAATGCGCAGATCTGGAGGATGTGGTAGAAGTATCTTCTTATGCGGCATCCATGCCTGAGGTGAAGCTGCATATCAGACAGGGAGAGAAATACAGGCTGAAAGATCTGTTATATTCTCTTATGCTGGAATCTCATAACGATTCTGCCGTTGCGATTGCAGAACATGTAGGAGGCTGTGTAGAGGCTTTTGCTGATATGATGAATGAAAAAGCCAGACAGATCGGTTGTGAAAATACATGCTTTGTTACACCCAATGGATTGGATGCTACGGCAGAATATACAATGGAGGATGGCAGCAAGGTGACAAAAGAACATACTACGACAGCCACAGATCTTGCAAGAATACTTTCTTATTGTATTACCAGGTCGCCTAAGAGAGAACAGTTTCTGGAGATTACCAGAACGCCCGCCTATGCTTTTGGGGATATCGATCATAAGAGAAACTTCAGATGTAACAATCATAATGCCTTTTTGACCATGATGGATGGAGCGCTTACAGGAAAAACCGGCTTTACCGGCAAAGCCGGGTATTGTTACACAGGAGCCTTGAAAAAAGATGACAGAACCTATGTCGTGGCATTGCTTGCGTGTGGCTGGCCTAATCATAAGACGTACAAGTGGAGTGATACCAGAGCACTTATGGAATATGGGCTGTCCTCCTATCAGTATCATGATCTGATGCAGGAAAGTGTACCCCAAGAAGCATTAGCGGCGGTCAGAGTCTGCAATGGGCAGACTTCACAGATAGGTGAAACCGCTTACATGCAGATAGAAGTGAAGGAGGATGAGCACTCAACAGAAGGAATTCTTATGCGGGAGGATGAGTGGGTAGATGTAAGAGTCATAAAACAACAAGAGCTTATGGCACCGGTATCCAAAGGAGAGGTGATCGGAGAAGTGGGATATTTCGTAGGAGATGAAGAATGGCGGCATATTGAGTTGACCGCTGCACAGGATATTATGGCGGTTGACCTGAGCTGGAGCTTTAAACAAGTGCTTAGAAAGTGGCTGATATAGCCGCTTTTCCGTGATTTTAGCCATAAAAAGTGAATTGTCGAAAATAAAGAAAAAAAATAAAAATTCACTAGGCGATTGCACCAAACTGTGTTATACTCATACTGACGCAATTTGGATAACCCACAAAATTGCGAAAACATGTTCTTATTTTAGAAGTAATTTATTATAAAATGGAGGTCACAAAATGAGTACTACTTCAAGTTTGGCAAGTAAAAGAATTGAATCTTTACTTGATGAAAGCAGTTTCGTTGAAATCGGTGCACTTGTTACTGCAAGAGCTACAGATTTTAATCTGAAACAGACTGAGACTCCTTCTGATGGTGTTGTTACCGGATACGGAGTTATCGATGGTAATCTTGTGTATGTGTATAGCCAGGATGCATCCGTATTAAACGGTTCAGTTGGTGAAATGCATGCTAAGAAGATTGCTAATCTTTATGATCTGGCAATGAAGACAGGAGCACCTGTAATCGGTCTTATCGATTCAGCGGGACTTAGACTTCAGGAAGCTACAGATGCATTAAATGCATTTGGTGAGATCTATTTAAAGCAGACACTTGCTTCAGGTGTAATTCCTCAGATTACAGCAATCTTTGGAAGCTGCGGCGGTGGACTTGCTCTGATGCCTACATTAACAGACTTCACATTTATGGAAGAGTCCAAGGCTAAGCTTTTTGTAAATGCACCTAATACATTAGATGGTAATCATGTATCCAAGTGCGATTCTGCTTCTGCCAAATTCCAGAGTGAAGAAGCTGGCATCGTAGATGTTGTAGCAGATGAGGCTACTATTTATGCTAAGATCCGTGAGTTAGTAAGCATGCTTCCTGGCAACAACGAAGATGATGCATCCTATGAAGAGTGCACAGATGATCTGAACAGAGTCTGTGGTGATCTTGCTAACTGTGTAGGTGATACAGCAATCGCTCTTTCTACAATTGCAGATAACAATGTATTCTTTGAAGTAAAAGAGAACTATGCTAAGAATATGGTAACAGGATTTATCAAGTTAAACGGTACAACTGTAGGCTGTGTAGCTAACCGTACAGAAGTATACGGCGCAGATGGCGAAGTAACAGATAAGTTTGATGCTGTATTAACAGCAGCAGGATGTGAGAAGGCAGCAGAATTCGTTGATTTCTGTGATGCATTCAATATCCCTGTATTATCTCTGACAAACGTTAAGGGATATGAAGCAACTCTTTGCAGCGAGAAGAAGATCGCCAAGGCTGTTGCAAAACTTACTTATGCATTTGCTAATGCTACAGTACCTAAGGTAAATGTTATCATTGGTAAGGCATACGGCAGTGCATACGTTGCCATGAACTCCAAGGCAATCGGCGCAGATATCACAATCTGCTGGCCTGATGCAGAGATCGGTTCCATGGATGCTACTCTGGCTGCCAAGATCATGTATGACGGACAGAACGCAGATGTAGTAAAAGAAAAGGCAGCAGAATATGCAGCACTTCAGACAAGTGCAACCGGAGCTGCCAAGAGAGGATATGTAGATCAGATCATCGAAGCTGCAGATACAAGAAAGTATGTAATCGGCGCATTCGAGATGTTATTTACAAAAAGAGAGGACCGTCCTTCCAAGAAACATGGTACGGTCTAAGAAAGGGTGAACGTTAATATGAAGAAAATCGTAAAGGCTTTATTAATGCTTACCTGTGTATTCAGCTTAACGGCATGCGGTTCTGACAATACGATCAGCGAGTTCCAGCAGAGCAAAATTGATGCAGCAGAAGCAAAAGCTCCTCAGATCATTGCATTAACAGCAGGACTTGTACAGAATAACGATATTGATGAGCTGACAACCAATTACAACAATATCGAATTAGGTGATTTATATACCAGTACTTATTCCCAGTATGCCGGAGATTCTTCTTTCAGTTGTGAAGGCAAGGGAATCAAGAGTGCATTGACTTCTTTTGAGTCCGGTATGGAAGAAATCGGAAATATCACAGTATCTGATGCAATTGAAGCAACAGTTGATGATGATACTATTATTGTTACAGTTCCTGTAACAGGCGAAAAGGGAGAAGGTTCCGTAGAACTGATCTTCACAAATGATATTTATCTGACATTGACTTCCTGTACACTGAACCTGAACAAGTCAATGGGAGAACTGATGGGTAAAGCAGCATTAAATACTCTGATCGGTATGGGTACTGTATTTGTTGTATTGATCCTGATCAGCCTGATTATTTCCTGCTTTTCATTTATTCCAAAGCTTCAGGAGAAATTCTCCAAGAAGGCAGCTCCTGCTCCTGCAGCAGCACCTGTACCTGCAGCACCGGTTGTAGAAGAGGAAGAATTAGCTGATGACACAGAACTTGTAGCAGTTATTGCAGCTGCAATCGCAGCATATGAAGGAACATCAACAGATGGTTTCCAGGTAAGAAGTATCAAGAGAGCATCTACCAGAAAATGGAAGAATGCATAATCACATAATCAAAAGAAATGTATTGATTTTAGGAGGATATTAAAATGAAGAATTATACAATTACCGTTAACGGCAACGTATATGATGTAGTAGTAGAAGAAGGCGCATCCACAGGTGCAGCACCTGTAGCAGCCGCAGCTCCAAAGGCAGCACCTAAGGCAGCTCCAAAAGCAGCACCTAAGGCAGCAGGCGCTGGCAGCGTAAAGGTAGAAGCAGGCGCAGCTGGTAAGGTATTCAAGATTGAAGCTAATGTTGGACAGGCTGTTAAGAAGGGTGACGCAGTAGTTATCATCGAAGCTATGAAGATGGAAATCCCTGTTGTAGCACCTCAGGATGGTACTGTTGCAAGCATCGATGTTGCAGTTGGTGACGCTATTGAAGCAGGCGCTGTACTGGCTACTTTAAACTAAGTGCAGCTATTTGCCCGGAAATATAATTTCTGAGCATCTTGTGTAATGGTATCATTGCAGAAATGATATCATTACAATGAATACAATAGGAGGTCAACAAAATGTCTTATATAGCAACTACATTGGACAATCTGATTCACCAGACAGCGTTCTTCAACCTGACTGGTGGTAATATCATCATGATTGCCGTGGCTTGTTTATTTCTTTATCTTGCTATCGCAAAAGGCTTTGAACCATTGCTGTTAACCCCGATAGCATTTGGTATGTTGCTGGTTAATATTTATCCGGATATTATCGCTCCAATCGGTGCGGACGGAACAGCCGGCGGATTACTGTATTATTTCTATTTACTGGATGAATGGGCAATTTTACCATCTCTGATCTTCATGGGCGTTGGTGCCATGACAGACTTTGGCCCTCTGATTGCCAATCCTAAGAGTTTCCTGCTTGGTGCTGCTGCTCAGTTCGGTATCTTTGCCGCATACTTCGGAGCAATCGCACTTGGCTTTAATGATAAGGCAGCAGCTGCTGTATCTATCATTGGTGGTGCTGATGGTCCTACATCTATCTTCCTTGCAGGTAAGCTTGGACAGACTGCATTACTTGGACCTATCGCTGTAGCAGCATATTCTTATATGTCACTGGTTCCTATTATCCAGCCACCTATTATGAAGCTTCTTACAACTGAGAAGGAAAGAAAGATCAAGATGGGTCAGCTTCGTCCTGTATCCAAGCTTGAGAAGATCCTTTTCCCTATCGTTGTTACTATTGTTGTATGTCTGATTCTTCCTACAACAGCTCCTCTTGTTGGTATGCTGATGTTAGGTAACTTATTCAGAGAGTCAGGCGTAGTTAGACAGTTGACAGATACTGCATCCAATGCATTAATGTACATCGTAGTTATCTTACTTGGTACATCCGTAGGTGCTACAACAAGTGCAGAAGCATTCTTAAATATACAGACAATCAAGATCGTTATTCTTGGTCTTGCAGCATTTGCATTTGGTACAGCAGCAGGTGTTCTGTTTGGTAAGCTGATGTGTGTACTGACACATGGTAAGGTTAATCCTCTGATTGGTTCAGCAGGTGTATCTGCCGTTCCTATGGCAGCTCGTGTATCCCAGAAGGTTGGTGCAGAATCTGATCCTACTAACTTCCTGCTTATGCATGCTATGGGACCTAACGTAGCAGGTGTTATCGGTACTGCAGTAGCAGCTGGTACATTCATGGCCATCTTCGGAATTTTTTAAGCTATGCATAGTTTAGTTATTTAGTAAATATATCTAGGAGGAATAAAGGTAATGTCAGAAATAGTTAAGAAACCTGTTGGTATCACAGAAACAGTTCTTCGTGATGCACATCAGTCTTTAATAGCAACAAGAATGCCGACCGAATTAATGCTTCCAATCCTTGAGACAATGGATCAGGTTGGTTATCACTCACTTGAGTGCTGGGGCGGCGCTACATTCGATGCTTCCTTACGTTTCTTAAAGGAAGATCCATGGGAAAGATTAAGAAAGATTAAGGATAAGGTTAAGAATACACCTTTACAGATGCTTTTCAGAGGTCAGAATATCCTCGGATATCGTCATTATGCTGATGATGTTGTAACAGAGTTCGTTGAGAAGTCTATTGCAAACGGTATTGATATTATCAGAATCTTCGACTGCTTCAACGATCTGCGTAACTTACAGAGTTCAGTAAACGCAGCTAACGCTATCAAGCAGAGAGAAGGCAGAGGTCATGCCCAGGTAGCATTATCTTATACATTAGGTGATGCATATACATTGGATTACTGGATGCAGATGGCTAAGAACATCGAAGAGATGGGTGCTGATTCTATCTGTATCAAGGATATGGCTGGTCTGTTAGTACCTTACAAGGCAGAAGAGCTGATTAAGGCTATGAAGTCTTCCACTAAGCTTCCTATCCAGCTGCACACACACTATACATCTGGTGTTGCTTCCATGACATACATGAAAGCTATCGAAGCTGGTGTTGATGTAATCGACTGTGCAATTTCTCCATTTGCAATGGGAACTTCTCAGCCTGCAACAGAAGTTATGGTTGAGACATTAAAGAACACACCATATGATACAGGAATTGATCAGACTCTGTTATCCAAGATCGCAGATCACTTCAGACCTTACAGAGAAGAGTGCTTAAAGAGCGGACTTATGAATCCTAAGGTTCTTGGTGTTGATATCAAGACTCTGTTATACCAGGTACCAGGTGGTATGTTATCCAACATGGTTAGCCAGTTAAAGGAACAGAACGCAGAAGACAAGTACTATGAAGTACTTGAAGAGATCCCTAGAGTTCGTAAAGACTTAGGTGAGCCACCTCTTGTTACACCTTCATCTCAGATTGTTGGTACACAGGCTGTATTTAACGTATTAATGGGTGAGAGATATAAGATGGCTACAAAGGAAACCAAGGCTGTATTACGTGGCGAGTATGGTCAGACTGTAAAACCTTTCAATAAGGAAGTACAGGATAAGGTTCTTTCAGCAGAAGAGAAAGAACATATCATTACATGCCGTCCTGCAGATTTGATTCCTAACGAACTTCCTAAGATTGAAGAAGAAATGAAGCAGTGGAAACAGCAGGATGAAGACGTATTAAGCTATGCATTATTCCCTCAGGTAGCTGTTGAATTCTTCAAATATCGTGAAGCTCAGCAGAAGAAGGTTGATTTGACAGAAGCAGACACTAAGAATGGAGCATATCCTGTTTAATTTGTGTGATTCTTCTATCATTACAGGTTTTATATCAGTATCGGGTCATAAACTTATGATCCGATACTGATTTTGAGTTGAAGCATACTTGACAGACGAATAAAAACAATTTATCATAACATGTGTTATTACTGTAAATAATAAATGATGCCGCCTGAATGATAGCCACAGGCTGTCATCTGTATACAAAAGAGAAACTGCGATAGTGCGCAAAATGCGTAGAAATGAGGATAACCATGGCAAGAAAAGAGTCCGTGACAAAAAACATGATATTGGAAACAGCTGTTCAATTGGCGAAAGAAGAAGGCATAGAGAATGTAACTGCCAGAAAACTGGCAAATAAAATTGGATGCTCTACTCAGCCTATTTTCAGAGTCTATGCCAATATGACAGAGTTATATACAGAAGTTTATCAGAAAGCGATAGATTTATTTGCAGATTATTATGAAAAATTCGAGTCCGAAGTGCAGACACCTTTTATTCACCTGGGACTTGCTTATATAGATTTTGCGAAAGAAGAACGTAAACTGTTTCAGCTATTGTTCCTGTCAGACAATAGAGGAGATAGAAGTTTATATGAATTGTTAAATGGAAGTACAGGAGCTGTGGCAAAAGAAATTAATAAAGCTGCGGCAAACGGATGCAGCAATCCAAGTGGATTATTTATGAAAATGTGGATATTCATCCATGGATGTGCATGCATGGTATTAACAGGAGATTATGATCTGACGAAGGAAGAAACGTTAGATCTTTTAGAAGATATATACAAAAGCTGCTCATAAGTGAGGACAACAGATGGAATACAAGATTGATACCATGTCCAGAATTAATGAAAAATTTAATAAAATGAGCAAGGGTCATAAAAAGATTGCAACCTTTATCATAGATCATTATGAGCAGGCTGCATTTATGACCGCTGCCAAGTTGGGAACTACCGTAGGGGTGAGTGAATCTACAGTGGTTCGTTTTGCCTATTCTTTAGGTTATGAAGGTTATCCTGAATTTCAGGAGGATCTGGCTGAATGGGTGAAGAACAAGCTTAATTCTGTACAGAAGATTGGCGTTAAATATGGAAAGAGTACTCAATCAGAAATATTAACATCTGTATTGACTTCAGATATGGAGAAGATCAGCGATACAATAGAGCATGTGGACCCACATGCTTTTGAAATGGCAGTAGACATTATCCTGGAAGCTAAAAATGTCTATATTATTGGAATCAGAAGCTGTGATCCGCTGGCACGTTTCCTGCAATTCTATCTGAATATGATTAGGGGAAACGTTTTTTTGCTGAATTCAACAAATACAACAGAGATTTTTGAACAGATGATTCGCATTGATGAGAAGGATGCATTAATTGGAATCAGTTTTCCAAGATATTCCATGCGGACCCTGAAAGCTATGGAATTTGCCAACGACAGACAGGCTAAGATTATTACAATAACAGATACGATCTATTCTCCCATGTGTCTGTATTCATCCTGCAATCTACTGGCAAGAAGCAACATGGTATCTATTGTAGATTCTCTAGTAGCACCATTAAGCCTTATCAATGCGCTGGTTGTAGCATTATGTCTGAAACGTCCTGATGATGTGAAGAAGAATCTGGAAAGTCTGGGACAGGCATGGGATAACTATCAGGTATATTTGAAGGATGAATTCAATTACATTGATGAATCTCTGTTAAGTACTCCATTGCAGAAAGAAAAGGAACAGAAATTGTGAAAATATTGATCATTGGAGCAGGACCTGCTGGAATGATGGCAGCGATCACTGCTGCAAAGGCGGGTTCTGAAGTTATATTATTAGAAAAAAATGAGAAAATTGGAAAGAAACTCTTTATTACAGGAAAAGGCAGATGTAATGTGACAAATGCCTGTGATACAGAGGATCTTTTTGCAAATGTAATGGAACACAGCAAGTTCCTGTACAGCGCAATATATGGATATGATAATCAGGCGGTTATGCGCTTTTTTGAAGAAGCAGGATGTCCACTGAAAATAGAAAGAGGACAGAGAGTTTTTCCAGAATCGGATCACAGCTCTGATATATTAAGGGCACTGGACCGGCAATTGCATCAGTCAGGAGTAAAAGTGCGTCTTCACACGGAAGCCGGCAGGCTTTTGATTGATGAAAATGAGAAAACTGTTACCGGAGTACAGCTCAAGAATGGAGATAAGCTGAATGCAGACAAAATAATTGTCGCAACGGGAGGTATTTCCTATGTTTTGACGGGTTCAACAGGCGATGGTTATCAGTTTGCCAAGGAAGCAGGACATACAGTTACAAAGCTTTCACCGGCACTTGTTCCCTTTGTAGTGCAGGAAGAGTGGTGTAAACAGCTCCAGGGCTTATCGTTAAGAAATGTAGAAGCCCGGATTGAAGTGGATGGAAGAGAGATTTATTCTGACTTTGGAGAAATGCTGTTCACCCATTATGGAGTCAGTGGACCGCTCATGTTAAGCGGCAGTAGCCATTATGTGCATAAAGCAGCAGGAAAACAAGCAAAATTATATATAGATTTAAAACCTGCATTAACACAGGAACAATTGGACAAACGAATATTAAGAGAATTTGACGCCAACAGAAATAAGCAGTTCAAAAATGCCATTGCGGCGTTGTTCCCGGCTAAGATGTTAAATATTATGCCAAGTCTGGCACAGATAGATCCTGAAAGAAAAGTCAATGAGATCACAAAGGAAGAGAGAGAACGCTTCCTTCATACAATAAAGCAGCTTGAATTGACGATTACCGGCGTACGTGATTATAATGAAGCGATTATAACCAAGGGCGGTGTGAAAGTATCAGAGATCAATCCGTCCACAATGGAATCCAGAAATATAAAGGGACTTTATTTTGCTGGTGAAGTGCTGGATCTGGATGCGTTGACCGGAGGCTATAATCTACAGATTGCATGGTCAACCGGTCATCTGGCAGGAGAAAGTGCAGCAGAGGAATAATGGATATCAGAAAGGTATGGTAATAAATATGAGTTATAATATCGCAATAGATGGACCGGCAGGTGCTGGCAAAAGTACGATTGCAAAATTGATTGCAAAGAAAAAGAATTACATTTATGTTGATACAGGAGCCATGTATCGCGCTATGGCATTGTATTTTCTGGAAGCAGGTATCAGTGCAGATGATCAGGGAAAAATAGAATCCTCCGTAGATCAGATAGATGTTACAATCACTTATGAAAACGGAGAGCAGGTAGTATGGCTCAATGGCAGAAACGTAAATGGGCTGATCCGTACAGAGGAAGTAAGCCGTATGGCATCTGCGACCAGTGTAAATCCCAAGGTGCGTACCAAACTGGTGGAATTACAGAGAAAGCTTGCAGCAAAAGAAAACGTAGTAATGGACGGAAGAGATATCGGTACAGTCGTATTACCGGATGCAAATGTAAAAATCTATCTGACAGCCAGCAGCGCAGTCAGAGCAAAGCGCCGTTATGAAGAACAGAAGGCAAAAGGCATAGACTGTAATCTGGAAGAGATAGAAAAAGATATTATTGAAAGAGATCACAGAGACATGACAAGAGAAATCTCACCGCTAAAGCAGGCAGAAGACGCAATTCTTCTGGATTCTTCCAATATGACGATTGAAGAAGTCGCTGATGCAGTGATTGCATTGTGCAAATAAAGAAGCAGATATGCAGCCATGTCCTGTAGATAGTAGAAAGGCATACAAATAGAATGGAAGTAGTATTGGCAAAATCATCAGGTTTTTGTTTTGGCGTGAAAAGGGCAGTGGACAGAGTATATGAACAGCTTGCAGAAAACAAGAAAATATATACGTATGGTCCTATTGTCCATAATGATGATGTAGTAGCGGATCTGGAAGAAAAGGGTGTAAAGGTACTCAATACGAAAGAGGAACTGACAGAACTTACAGAAGGAAGCGTTGTAATACGTGCACATGGAGTCCCCAAGGAAATTTATGAAATCATGGAACAAAAGAACATAGAATGCATTGATGCGACTTGTCCTTTTGTAAAGCGTATTCACAAAATTGTGGAGAAGGAGAGCGCAGAAGGAAGACGTATTATTGTCATAGGTAATGCGAAACATCCGGAAGTAGAAGGAATCAGAGGATGGTGTAAAACTCCTGCAACCGTGATAGAATCCAGAGAAGAGGCACTTCAATTTAATGGTTCAAAGGACGATAAATACTGCGTTGTATCTCAAACGACATTTAACTACAAGAAATTTCAAGAATTAGTTGAAATTTTTCAAAAAAAAGGTTATGATATAATTGTTGCGAATACTATTTGTAGTGCAACAGAAGAACGCCAGAAGGAAGCAAGTGAACTTGCAGCCAAAGCTGACGTTATGATTGTGATAGGTGGTACTCATAGTTCCAATACCCGCAAGCTCTATGAGCTGTGCAAAAGTGAATGTGAGAATACTTACTATATACAGACACTGGCAGACCTGCAATTAGAACTACCTAATTCTGTTGAACTAGTGGGCATCACAGCGGGGGCTTCTACCCCAAACAAAATAATTGAGGAGGTTCAAAATTATGTCAGAATTAACTTTTGAACAAATGTTAGAAGAATCATTAAAAACTATTCATACAGGAGAGGTAATTGAAGGTACAGTCATCGATGTAAAACCGGATGAAGCAATCCTTAACATCGGTTACAAGTCAGACGGTATTCTTACACGTAACGAATACACCAATGAGCCTAATGTAGACCTGACCACTCTTGTAAATGTTGGCGACAAGATGGAAGTGAAAGTCTTAAAGGTAAACGATGGTGAGGGACAGGTTCTCTTAACATACAAGAGACTTGCTGCTGACAGAGGCAATAAGAGAATTGAAGAAGCATTCAACAATAAGGAAGTACTTACAGCTAAGGTTGCACAGGTACTTGACGGTGGATTGAGCGTTGTAGTTGACGAAGTAAGAATTTTCATCCCTGCAAGTCTTGTATCTGATGTATATGAGAAAGATTTAAGCAAATATGCTGGACAGGAAATCGAATTCGTAATCAGCGAGTACAATCCTAAGAGAAGAAGATATATCGGCGATCGTAAGCAGCTTATCGTTGCTAAGAAGCTTGAAATGCAGAAGGAACTCTTTGAGAAGATTAAAGTTGGCGATATCGTAGAAGGTACAGTTAAGAACGTTACAGACTTCGGCGCATTCATTGATTTAGGCGGTGTTGATGGTCTGCTTCATATTTCTGAGATGTCTTGGGGCCGTGTTGAGAATCCTAAGAAGGTATTCAAGGTTGGTGAGACCCTTAAAGTCCTGATTAAGGATATTGATGGAACTAAGGTTGCATTATCCCTGAAATTTGATGATTCCAATCCTTGGAAAGATGCAGCTACTAAGTATGCTGTAGGCAATGTAGTTACCGGTAAAGTAGCAAGAATGACTGATTTTGGTGCATTCGTAGAATTAGAGCCAGGTATTGATGCTCTTCTTCATGTTTCTCAGATTGCAAAAGAGCATATTGAGAAGCCATCAGATGTATTAAGCGTTGGTCAGGAAGTTACAGCTAAAGTAGTTGATTTCAACGAAGAAGGTAAGAAGATCAGCTTAAGCATTAAGGCTTTATCAGCTCCTGAACCTAAGGAAGCACCTGCTGAAGAGACAGCAGAAGATGATTCTGACGTTGTATCTGTAGATATCGACGCTGTAATCGCTAAGCAGGAAGCAGAAGAGAACTAATCTTTGTAAGTTCAGTTAATTGGCTCTAGGAGTATTATGCTCCTAGAGCTTTATACGTTTAGAAAAGGGGATAAGCAGCCATGGCATATGATTATGAATATTTCAAAAAAGAAGTCTATACTTTGACGAAGATTGATTTGAACGCTTACAAAGAAAAACAGATGAAAAGGCGTATTGATACACTGATTGCCAAGAATAAAATCGTAGGGTATGATAAATTCGTACAGAAACTTAGAGAAGACAAAGCAGTATTTGATGAATTTGTTAATTATCTGACGATTAACGTATCTGAATTCTACCGAAATCCGGAACAATGGAAGTTACTGGATCAGGAGATTATTCCGGAACTGATCTCCAAATTTGGAAAGAACCTGAAAATATGGAGTGCTGCATGCTCTACAGGAGACGAGCCATATTCTCTGGTTATGGCGTTATCCAGACATATACCATTAAATCAGATAAAGATCATAGCAACGGATATTGATAAACAGGTTATAGATAAAGCCAAAACAGGACTTTATAATGAGAAAAGTATCGCATCCGTACCGGAAGATTTAAAGAAAAAGTATTTTACCAAGATAGGTCCATCCTATCAGATATCCAACGATATCAAGTCAAGAGTTGAATTTAAGCAGCATAACTTATTGAAAGATACATATCCTGACCGTTGTGATTTGATTGTGTGCAGAAATGTACTGATCTATTTTACTGAGGAAGCAAAGGATGAAGTGTTCCGAAAGTTTAATTCTGCCTTAAAGCCTGATGGAATCCTGTTTATTGGAAGTACAGAACAGATTATGAATTATAAGGAAATTAATTATGAAAGAAAGAATTCTTTCTTTTATGTTAAAGCAAAATAGAATGGAAAAGAAGAGGTATTGCTACAAATATGTAACAATACCTCTTTTGGATGTATCAACATTGTGATGCAATCATTTCCAGTACATGATGTGCATATCGGTTGAAATCTTCTCTTCGTGTCTTAAATTCATCAGTCAGCTCAAAGAACAGGTCGTGATCTTTGTATTCACGTTTGAAGAATGGAGTAAATAGCGTATCCCATTGCGGAAGATAGGAAGAGACTTTGCGCGTATAGCAGTTGGAAGCTAATGCCTGCTGACGGAACTCTTTATCTACAAAACTGGCTACAGACTTATGGATTGCGATATCTTCCTGTGGAAGATAGTAATAATCCTTGTAATTAGAATAGAAATATTTCATTTCCTCTTCGTAGATAGGCACACGTAGCCTGCCCTCGTTACCGCAACCGATGAAATAGCAGCTGTTGGCACTGCATGTAATATCGGCAGGCAATGGAACAGGAAATTTCAGATTCATAATAATCTCAGGACAACGCTGTTGATGGATATCATTGTAGTAGTTTGCCTGTACTTTCGTGACTTTTACCGGATTATGGATTAAATCGGGGATTGTAAGAGCAGCAATGATATCTAACATGCCCTTAATATCTTCTTCATTATGGAGCAGGAGAAAATGTTCCTTCTCTGGATCATGTGTAAGAACATATTCGTGGTAAATATCAATCAGCTCACCGCCAGAGTAGACATCTTCACGTTCTGTATGCAGGAATCCTTCAATGGTCTTCTGCTTACAGTTTGGAAGTTTCATAAAATTCTTATAAGGAGCGATACGGCGATAAATATCAATTCCTTCAAATCTGCTCAGGTCACAGGAGATATGATATTGTTCCATTTTTTTCGCAAGATATGGAATGTCGAACTGATTGCCATTGAAGTGAATCAGATAGCGGTAATCAGAGGCAAAATCTGCAAAGGCACGCAATACATTTTCTTCATCTTCATAGTTGGTGGCAAACCACTGTATAGAATACCATGCAGGAGACTGTTCCTGTGTATTATAGTAGATGCAGCCAATCAGATAAAGAGACGAGCTTTTGGCATAGAGTCCGGTAGTTTCTATATCTATAAAAAGTGTCTGCTTAGGAATACAGAGATTCTCAATGGGATATCGGGGCGCCAGTGCACCCAGACTATTGGAAATGCATTTCATAGCGAGTTATTCCACCTTTCTGTAATCTTATATAAATAACTTAGCACATGGGGCTAGATGATGTAAAGTTTTTGAATGTAAAATGATAAAATTAGATAATAGAAATCATGGACTTTATTTCTTATATGTCTGATAATAGAAATAGGAGATATTTACGGAGGACAGGCAGATGAATGAAGTTATGAATAGTGTAAATAATGCTATTATGGATAATTTTCAAAAAACAGACAACATACTAAATGATGTTCAAAAGATTATAGAAGTATCTCAAAAAGAGGCGTATCGTTCAGTAAATACGATATTATCACAAAGAAATTGGTTGATTGGATATCGAATTGCAGAGGAAGAGTTAGCAGGGGAAGAACGAGCTGAATATGGTGCAGAGGTTATAAAGAGATTGTCAAAAGAATTAACAAAAAAGTATGGAAAGGGCTATACAAAAACGAACTTATATAACTTTTATAGGTTTTATAAATGCTTTCCAGAGATTTTCCACTCAGTGAGTGGAAAATCTGCGTTCAAATTGACATGGACACATTATCGAATTTTACTTCAGGTGCATGACGAGACTGCTCGTAAATGGTATGAAAAGGAAGCGTATGAGCAGACTTGGAGTGTTCGTACATTACAGCGGAATATTGACACTCAGTATTATTATCGTTTATTGAAATCACAGGATAAAAAAGCTGTAGAGCATGAAATGAGAGAAAAAACTTCTGCATACCAGAATGATAAACTTGAGTTTATTAAAAATCCTGTTATGGTTGAGTTTTTGGGATTGACGCCTGATTCTTCCTTTACTGAAACGAAACTTGAGACAAGCATTATCACCAATTTGCAGAAATTCCTTATGGAGATGGGAAAAGGATATGCTTTTGTAGCCAGACAGCAGCATATTCATACAGAAAAACAGGATTATTATATAGATTTGGTCTTTTATAATTATATATTGAAATGTTTTGTGCTTATAGATTTAAAAACGGAACGAATTACACATCAGGATGTCGGACAGATGGATATGTATATTAGGATGTATGATGAATTGAAAAAATCTTCAGATGATAACCCGACATTGGGAATTGTCTTGTGTTCGGAGACGGATGAAGATATTGCAAAATATTCCATTTTGCATGGAAATGAACAGTTGTTTGCCAGTAAGTATAAATTGTATTTGCCAACGGAAGAAGAACTACGAGAAGAGATAGAGACACAAAAAGCTATTTTTTATTTACAGCAAAAGGATGCAGAGGAAGAAAGCAGTAATTAATGCATCTTATATATCCTTATTTTATCAAAATCTCACGAATAATGTAGAAAAAAACATAAAAAGATAGTATATTTATAATAGTGGGTGTTCACAAAATGAATTATCAGAACCTTTAAGGTGTGACATCTAAGTAAGCAGGAAAGAGGGAGAAGCAATGGCTAAGCTGACATTTCATGGCGGTATTCATCCGTATGATGGCAAGGATCTGTCCAAGGACAAGCCCATGAAGGTAATCGAACCACCCAAGGGCGAGATGGTATATCCTTTAAGCCAGCATATTGGTGCAATGGCTGTACCTGTTGTTGCAAAGGGCGACAGGGTTCTTACGGGGCAAAAGATAGCAGAAGCAGGGGGCTTCGTATCGGCACCGATTTATTCGTCTGTATCAGGAACGGTAAAGACAATCGAACCAAGACGAGTTGTTACCGGTGATATGGTTAATTCTATTATCATTGATAACGATGGATTATTTGAGGAGGTTACTTACGAGGCTCATGATCCGGACAAATTAAGTAAGCAGGAGATCATCAAGCTGATACAGGAAGCAGGAGTAGTTGGTATGGGTGGAGCAGGATTCCCTACTCATGTGAAATTATCACCCAAAGAACCGGAGAAGATTGAGTATGTAATTGCAAACTGTGCAGAGTGTGAACCATATCTGACATCAGATTACAGAAGAATGTTAGAAGAACCTGAGAAGCTTGTCGAAGGTCTGAAGATCATCCTGCGGCTTTTTGACAATGCAAGAGGTATTCTGGCGGTAGAAGATAATAAACCGGATTGTATTCAGATTCTGAAAGATCTTACAAAGGATGATACCAGAATCTCTGTAAAGGCATTGAAAACAAAATATCCACAAGGCGCTGAGCGTCAGCTGATCTACGCAGCAACAGGAAGAGCGATTAACTCATCCATGCTTCCGGCAGATGCTGGATGTGTGGTAGATAATGTAGATACAGTAGTTGCAATCTACCATGCGGTCAAAGAAGGCAGACCGTTGATGAACAGAATCGTTACAGTAACAGGAGATGCAGTAAATGATCCACGTAACTTCTATGTTCGTATCGGTATGAATTATAAAGACCTGATTGAAGAAGCAGGAGGATTGAAGACACAGCCGGAGAAGGTCGTATCCGGTGGTCCTATGATGGGCTTCGCATTGTTTGACCTGAATGTGCCTACGACTAAGACTGCGTCCGCATTGCTGTGCATGACCAAAGACGAAGTATCCATGTATGAACCAAGTGCATGTATTAATTGTGGCAGATGTGTAGAAGTATGTCCGGGCAGAATAGTGCCACAAAAGCTTGCCATTTGTGCGGAGCATGGTGACTTGGAAGGCTTTGAAGCTAATAATGGTCTGGAATGCTGCGAATGTGGATGCTGCAGTTATGTCTGTCCGGCAAAGAAGCAGCTGACACAGTCTATTAAATCTATGCGTAAATTAGTACTTGCAAATAAAAAGAAGAAATAGGAGGCATATGGACGTGAGTGATTTATTGAAGGTATCTTCCAATCCCCACATCAGGTCGAAGGATACGACATCACGGATTATGTTGTATGTCATAATATCCCTGCTTCCTGCTGCAGGATTTGGAGTGTATAATTTCGGATTGCATGCTTTGGCTGTGATTATTGTGACCATTGCATCTACGGTATTAACAGAATATATTTATGAGAAATGCATGAAAAAGAAGACTACAGTGGGAGATTTATCTGCTGTAGTAACAGGCTTGCTGCTTGCAATGAATCTGCCGCCTATGGCACCGTTGTGGATGGCTGCACTTGGTGGAATCTTTGCAATTCTGGTAGTAAAGATGCTGTTTGGAGGATTGGGTCAGAACTTTATGAACCCTGCATTGGGAGCAAGATGTTTCCTGATGATTTCTTTTACCTCTCTTATGACGAACTTTAACTGTGATACATATACAGGTGCTACTCCGCTGGCTGCGTTAAAAGCCGGAGAGCGGGTAGATGTTATGGACATGATCATAGGTCGGACAGCAGGTACGATTGGTGAGACAAGTATGGTGGCATTGATTATTGGTGCATGCATACTGATTTTGCTTGGTGTCATTGATTTAAAAGTTCCGGGTTCTTATATCGTAACATTTGTTATTTTTATTGCAATTTTCGGCGGACATGGATTTGACTCCCAGTATATATCTGCGAATCTGGCTGGCGGTGGTCTGATGCTTGGTGCCTTTTTCATGGCAACAGATTATGTGACCAGACCGATTACGAAGAAAGGGCAGTATCTTTACGGTATTTTCCTTGGAATCATGACGGGAATATTCCGAGTATTCGGACCTTCCGCAGAGGGCGTATCCTATGCAATCATCCTTGGCAACCTGTTAGTTCCATTGATTGAGAAAGTTACAATGCCTAAGGCATTCGGCAAAGGAGGGGAAAGAGCATGAAAGGTATGATAAAAGATGCACTGATTCTCTTTGCCATTACGTTGATTGCGGGATTGATGCTTGGCGTTGTAAATGACATTACAAAGGAACCAATCGCACAGCAGGAGCAAAAGGCGAAGAATGAAGCCTGTCAGAATGTATTTGCAGCGGCTGATTCTTTCGAAGCACAGGAACTGGCTGACTCAGCACAGATAGAGCAGGTTCTTACTGATGCAGGAATCAGTGGGGCAGATATTGATGAGCTTATGGCGGCCAAGGATGCATCAGGAGCATTACTTGGTTACGTAATTACGGTTACAGACCACGAAGGTTATGGTGGAGATATTCAATTCTCCATGGGCATTACCAATGAGGGAACGCTCAACGGTATCTCTCTTCTGAGTATTTCCGAAACAGCAGGTCTTGGTATGAGAGCCGGAGAGGTATTAGTACCACAGTTCTCAGATAAGAACGTATCCCGATTTACTTATACAAGGACAGGGGCAACAGCTGATTCTGAGATTGATGCAATCAGCGGTGCTACTATTACTACCAATGCAGTAGTCAATGGTGTGAATGCCGGTCTTGCATATTTTGATAAGATTCTGAAAGGAGGCAGTGCACAATGAGTGAGAAAGAAGAAATCAAACAGAGTTCTGCACAGGTCTTTTTCAATGGTCTGGTGAAAGAAAATCCTACCTTTGTACTGACGCTTGGTATGTGTCCTACATTGGCGGTTACAACTTCAGCAGTCAATGGTCTTGGCATGGGATTAACGACGACGGCAGTATTAGTGCTGAGTAATATGATTATTTCCTTGTTAAGGCATATCATCCCGGATAAAGTAAGAATCCCGGCATTTATCGTAATTATTGCTTCTTTTGTTACGGTAATGCAGTTACTGTTACAGGGATTTATTCCAAGCCTGTATGACTCACTGGGTATTTATATTCCATTGATCGTTGTAAACTGTATTATCCTTGGACGTGCAGAGGCATTTGCTTCCAAGAATCCGGTTATACCATCTTTCTTTGATGGTCTGGGAATGGGACTTGGATTTACAGTTGCGCTGACTTGTATTGGTGCAGTCAGAGAACTTCTGGGCGCAGGCGAAATCTTCGGCTTACCTGTTATGTCCGGTATTTGCAGTGGAATCAATCATGTACTTGCAGCAGTAGGAATCAATCATCAGGTAGAATATGTACCTATTGCTATCTTTATCATGGCACCTGGTGCATTCTTCGTACTGGCTACCCTGACAGCAATTCAGAACCGTGTGAAGAGAAAGATGGCAGAGAAAGGACAGAATGTTGATAAGATTCAGTCCGGTTGCAGTGTAGACTGTGCAGCATGTGGTGACAGTGGATGTTCTCACCGTTTCTATGATGCGCAGGCAGGGGATAAAGTAAGCAAGGAGGATAAGGAGAATGGCTGAGACAATAAAGGATCTGCTTGTCATTTTAATCGGCTCTTCACTGGTCAGTAACGTAGTATTGAGTCAGTTCCTGGGCTTATGTCCTTTCCTGGGTGTATCCAAGAAAGTAGATACAGCAGTTGGTATGGGTGGTGCAGTTGTATTTGTCATTACTCTTGCCAGTGCGGTGGCGGCAGCGATTTATAAATTTATTCTGGTTCCATTGGATATTACATATTTGCAGACTATCGTTTTCATTCTGGTTATTGCAGCGCTGGTACAGTTCGTGGAAATGTTCCTGAAGAAATATGTGCAGGGCTTGTATCAGGCACTTGGTGTATATCTGCCGCTGATCACAACGAACTGCGCTGTGCTGGGTATCGCATTGACGAATGTACAGAAGAATTATGGCATCCTCTACAGTATCGTCAGCGGTTTTGCAACGGCAGCCGGTTTCCTGATCTCGATTACGATTCTTGCGGGCATCAGAGAGAAAATGGAATACAATGATATCCCTGAGTCATTCAAAGGAATGCCTATCGTTATGATCACAGCCGGATTGATGGCTATTGCATTCTGTGGATTCTCAGGATTGTTATAGGAGGGGTTGAGTATGAATATAACAGCGATTATAACGGCAGTTGTTGTTGTGGCAGGACTCGGTCTGCTCTTAGGCCTGTTTCTTGGTGCGGCAGGTATCTGGTTCAAGGTAGAAGTAGATGAGAAGGAAGAGCAGGTATTGGCATCACTTCCGGGTAATAACTGTGGTGGATGCGGATATCCAGGCTGTTCCGGTCTGGCAGCAGCTATTGCAAAAGGTGAAGCTCCGGTCAATGCCTGTCCTGTAGGCGGCGAGAAGGTAGGTAAGGTCATAGCTGAGATCATGGGCGTAGAAGCCGGCGAAAGCACAAGAATGACAGCTTTTGTAAAATGCGCCGGAACCTGTGAGAAGACTTCCCTTAACTATGAATACACAGGTGTGGAAGACTGTACCATGGTACAGTTTGTCCCGGATGGGGGCGCCAAGTCATGCAGCCACGGCTGTCTGGGATTTGGCACCTGCGTAAAAGCGTGTCCTTTTGGAGCTATCTCTATTCAGAATGGCATTGCAGTGGTAGACAAGGAAAAATGTAAAGCCTGCAGCAAGTGTATTGCAGCATGTCCGAAACATCTGATTGAACTGATTCCGTATGATGCAAAGCATGTCGTAGCATGCAGCTCCAAGGATAAAGGACCTGTTACCATGAAAGCATGTCAGACAGGTTGTATTGGCTGTGGACTCTGTGTAAAGGTATGTCCAAGCCAGGCGATTACCGTGACAGATTTCCATGCACATATTGATCAGGATAAGTGTACCGGATGTGGCGCATGTAAAGAGAAATGTCCAAAGAAAGCAATTATATAGATTTTTATATGAGAGAGGCACAGCTTATAGAGACTGTGCCTTTTGTTTTTGCAAAGGGTATGATATGATAGCAGTAAAATGTACTTTCGGAATGCTTCGTTTGAAGAAGATTCCGAGAGTACATTAAATAAATATGGAGGTATATTGGGATGATGGAAATGGAGAAGTATTTGGAGAAAATCGAAGAAGTTATTGCGAATGGCAGGTATAAGGATACCTGGGAATCTCTTCAACAGTATAGAGTACCTGACTGGTATGAAGATGTGAAATTTGGCATTTTTATTCATTGGGGCATTTTCTCAGTGCCGGCATTTGCAAATGAATGGTATTCAAGAAATATGTACATACAGGGAAGTCCTGAATATGAGCATCATATTAAGACCTATGGTTCACAGAAGGACTTCGGGTATAAGGATTTTATTCCTATGTTCAAAGCAGAGAACTTCCACGCAGAGGAATGGGCTGCCTTATTTAAGGAAGCTGGTGCACAGTATGTCATGCCTGTAGCAGAACATCATGACGGATTCCAGATGTATGACAGTGAATTATCAGAATGGAATGCTGCCAATATGGGACCAAAGAGAGATGTACTGGGAGAACTGTACACTGCATTTGACAAACAGGGACTGGTAAAATGTGCATCCAGCCACAGAGTAGAGCACTGGTTCTTTATGGGACATGGCAAGGACTTCGATTCTGATATCAAAGAGCCATTGAAACGAGGAGATTTCTATTGGCCCGCCATGGAAGAGAAAGAGCATTATGATTCTTTCTCCATACCTACACCGACCAAAGAATTCCTGGATGACTGGCTGTGCCGCTGTTGTGAGCTGGTAGACAAATACAGACCGAAAGTTGTCTATTTCGACTGGTGGATTCATCACAACAGTGTGAAACCATATTTGAGAAAGTTCGCTGCTTATTATTACAATCGCGCTGAGGAATGGGGAGAGGGAGTTGTCATTAACTACAAGCATGATGCATTTGCCTTTGGAACGGCAGTGTGCGATATTGAACGTGGGCAGCTTGCAGATGTGAAACCTTATGTATGGCAGACAGATACAGCAGTTGCCAAGAATTCCTGGTGTTATACCGTAAATAATGAATATAAAACACCAGTACAGATCGTACAGGATCTGGTTGATATTGTAAGCAAAAATGGCAGACTTCTATTAAATATCGGACCTAAGGCAGATGGCTCCATCCCGGAAGAAGACAGGAATATTCTGTTAAAAATCGGTGAATGGATGAAAGTGAATGGAGAAGCAGTCTATGGAGCTAAAATGTGGCGCAAGTCAGCAGAAGGACCTACGAAGATACAGGAAGGTCAGTTTGCAGATTCAGAGGCGAAGCCATATATAGCAGAAGATATCCGCTTCACAGTAAATCATGGCTGTATCTATGCCTTTTGCCTGAATATGAAGGGAAAAGACAGCATATGCATAAAGTCTCTTGCTGAGACAAAGGACATGAGCAAGACGGATTTCAGTGGAATCATTCGTGGAATTGAAGTCCTGGGAGAGAAAGAGGCACCTCAGTGGACGAGAGATCAGGACGGCTTGAAGATAAAGACCAAAATGATAGATCATAACTATCCTGTAGTGTTTAAGATTTCTGTGAATTAGGCAGTTTCCCTTTTACGTGTACTAATTTAACAATTTTACAAATAGTCAGAAAAATATTGAAAAATACAAAAATATAATATATAATTCAAATTGTAAAAGAGTTATGTTAATGCGTAAAAGGGGAGACGGTTATCATGAAATATATGGCAGATGATTATGAGCAGGATCAGGGACCTAATATGACTCTGATTTATATGGCGCTTATTATGTCAACAGTGATACTGGTGGTAGTTGGGATGATGTTTCTGGTGAATAAACCAACAAGAAGCAGTTCCAGTGGCAGCCATGCACAGCAGATTGCAGCTGCAAGAGAGAATAATCAGACACAGGCTATGGTTGACAGCGTGAAAGCGTTGGTATCAGGCAGTACATTGACCTCTAATCAGCTGGATATCTGGAATCTTCCGGATACCGGAAGAGAGACACAGGAGATCGTGAATGATGGTAAGAATGGAACAGTAACCAATCAGACGACAGGGGAAACTGTTATAGAGGGCAATAAAGAGGTAGACTCTGATAAAACAGCAGATACCCTGGCACAGGGCAAGACAGAAGTCTACGATATGACCAAGAAGGAATCCATGCAGGATGAAGATGCATTGGATGATGGTAAACATACGTTGGTAACTTATCAGGATGGCAGCACAGAATGGGTGGAAATCAATGATAAGCTCAAGACGAATACGTATGATACTTCCAAGTTCGTTTACCAGAGTCCTGAAATGAAATATTTTGTAGATGGCAAGCAGGCATCCTGGTTTGGCGTGGATCTGTCCAGTGAGCAGGGAGTCGTTGATTTTGAGAAGCTCAAAAAAGCCGGAGTTGACTATGTAATGATCAAGGTAGGCGGCAGAGGCTACAGCAGCGGCAATATTGTGTTGGACAGTTCATTTAAGGACTATATGAACGGAGCTAAGAATGCCGGTCTGGGAATCGGTGTATATTTCTACTCACAGGCAGTAGATAAAAATGAGATATATGATGAAGCTGACACGCTTCTGGAGCTGATTAAGGATTATCCGGTAAATTACCCTGTAGTATTCGATATGGAAAGTATAGACGGAGATATGGCAAGAACAGATGCACTGGATGTTTCCGCACGTACGGAGCTGGCGAGAGTATTCCTAAAGACAATCAAGGAGAATGGATATACACCAATGCTCTATGGCAACAAGGAGTGGCTTGTGACGAAACTCAATCTGGAGAAGCTGCAGGACTATGATGTGTGGCTTTCACAGGAAGCAGATACACCGGATTATCCATATGCATATACCATGTGGCAGTATACGCAAAAAGGCTCTATCAGCGGTATTTCAGGAAATGCACGACTGAATGTGAGCCTGATAGATTACTCTAAGAAGTAATTGTATATTTTATCTGAAATCTTTAAACGGGCATAAATATCAGCATAGACGGCGGGCGAGAGTCCCTCAAGGTAATTTGGGGTGTAATTTCTTGTCACGCCGTTTTTGCGTAGAATATCAATGGCTTTGTTATAGGCAATGGCAGCCTCGTCCTCTGTAGCGTAGGTGCCGATTATGTAGTAGCCCGGCAGATTAATACGGGCTTTGTAGCGTGTCCTGCCTTTTGACTCGATGCGAAGTACACCTTGATAACGATTGATAATTTTCAGATTCGCACTGCGAAAATCCGTCTCATCACCATTTAAAAAGACATAATCCCGTCCTGGAACGCTGTAACTGCGAATACCGTGGCGGTTAAGAATATTGAGCTGCATACCATAATCTGCTACAAAAAGATGTTCTCCACGTTTCATGATTTTGTGGGATGAGTAGAAGAACAGATTATCAATATCGAATTTCAGAACATAAGAGGGAGATAAATAATAATAGAAGAATTTGCCACGCACATAGATAGGGGTAGCAAAATAAAGTCCGTTATCCCTGAAATTCAACAAAATGACCCATTTTTCAAAAGGCAGTGCGCAGGTATTTTCATAGGAATCTATTGTGTCTGTCTCACTTCTAAGCAGACGATCTGCTTCTTCATATGCCCGGTTGGCAGAATCTTCCGTATCAAAGCTTCCAAGGCTGATGTGCTTCCTACGATAAGTGATAGATGCACGATAATATATGGAATTGTCTTTTTTTCTGGCGAGATATACGCCCTTTAACATTGCATTCATGGAAAATATTATAGCATAGTTTATGTCCCTGGTCATGTAATTGCATGTATTTTCTTCCCATAAGATGAATACACTAATAAAAGGACATGTTATGATGTGCTTTTGTGGCAGCAGAAAAGAGGACATTATGTATCAGAAAAATTATGTGCTTTTGTTGGTTTCCATGGTTATATGTACGATAATGCTGTGGTTCTCCAGGGTGTATATGGTACAGGGGGAAGAGAAGGATACAGAGCAGACAGCAGCCCATTGTGTGGACATGCAGGGATATGAGACTTCTTCTGAATGCAGAAATATTACATTAGGGGTATTGGAACCAGCTTATGTGATCAACGTATCCGCAGAAGATGTAGAAGTATTAATGCGTATTGTAGAGGCGGAAGCCGGAGGAGAGGACCGCAAAGGGAAATTACTTGTAGCCAATGTGGTAATCAACCGGGTAAAAGACAGTCATTTCCCGGATACGGTCACGCAGGTCGTATATCAGAGAAACAGCAAAGTAGCACAGTTCTCACCGGTATCTGATGGCAGGATCAACCGTGTAAAGGTTTCTGAAGAGACAAAAGAGGCAGTATATAGTGCATTATATGGAGAAGATGTATCCAGGGGAGCGCTTTATTTCATGGCAAGAAATATTGCCAATCCGGATAAAGTATGCTGGTTCGACAACAATCTGACGCTTTTGTTCTCCTATGGCGGACATGATTTTTTCCTGTAATAAAAAAGACTTTAGTACGTTGCAGTCACCAGAATACTATGCTATACTAATTCAGAAAACTTTGGTTATACTACCAAAAGGCATATAGATACAACAAGGTAAGGAGAATGGCGATGGACTTATTTTACAGAAGTACAAGAAGTAAGGATGAAAGGGTAACAGCTTCCCAGGCAATTTTACAGGGACTTGCACAGGATGGAGGTTTATTTGTTCCAGAATCAGTTCCTAAGCTTGATAAGAGTCTTGAAGAGCTTTCCAAAATGAACTATCAGGAGACTGCTTATGAAGTTATGAAGCTTTTCCTGACAGATTTTACAAAGGAAGAATTACAGGCTTGTATCAGCAAGGCTTATGACAGCAAGTTCGATACAGAAGTGATTGCTCCCCTGGTAGAGGCAGATGGCGCATATTATCTGGAATTATTCCACGGCGCAACCATTGCTTTTAAGGATATGGCATTATCTATTCTGCCACATTTACTGACAACTTCTGCAAAAAAGAACAACGTACATAATGAAATCGTGATTTTGACAGCCACCAGTGGAGATACCGGTAAGGCTGCTCTGGCTGGTTTTGCTGATGTAAAAGGCACCAGAATCATTGTCTTTTATCCAAAGCATGGTGTAAGTCCTATTCAGGAGAAACAGATGGTTACTCAGAAGGGTGATAATACTTTTGTAGTAGGAATCACAGGTAACTTTGATGATGCACAGACAGGTGTAAAGAAGTTATTCGGAGATAAGGAGCTTGCACAGACAATGGATCAGGCAGGTTTCCAGTTCTCCTCCGCTAATTCTATCAACATTGGTCGTCTGGTTCCACAGATCGTTTACTATGTATATGCATATGCACAGCTTCTGAAAGAGGGACAGATCAAGGAGAACGAAGTAATCAATGTTGTAGTACCTACAGGTAACTTTGGTAATATTCTTGCTGCTTATTTTGCAAAGAATATGGGTATTCCCATTGGCAAGCTGATCTGTGCATCCAATGAGAATAAGGTATTGTATGATTTCTTTGAAACAGGTGTATATGACAGAAACAGAGAATTTGTCCTGACAAGTTCTCCTTCCATGGATATTCTGATTTCAAGCAATCTGGAGCGTCTTATTTATCTGACTGCAGGCCGTGATGCACAGAAGAATGCAGAGCTGATGCAGGAGCTATCCAGGGATGGTAAATATGAGATCACATCAGAAATGAAAGCCAATATGAAGGATTTCTACGGCAATTATGCATCCGAAGAGGAAACAGCACAGACAATCAAGGAGTTGTATGATAACACAGGATATGTGATTGATACACATACAGCTGTTGCAGCAACTGTACTTCATAAATATCGCAAGGCAACAGGAGACGAGACCAAGGCAGTAGTTGCTTCTACTGCAAGCCCATTTAAGTTTACCAGAAGTGTTATGGATGCTATTGATAAGGCAAAATACGACAGCATGTCTGATTTTGAACTTGTAGATGAATTGTCCAGGATTGCAAATGTAACAGTGCCTAATGCGATTGAAGAGATTCGTACAGCGCCGGTTCTTCATGATACAGTATGTGATAAGGAAGATATGAAGGCAGTTGTTATGAAATTCCTGGGAATTTAATAACGATTTTTTATGAAGTGATTGTGCCTACGGCTCAAATATTGCGAGCTACGGAATGTGGGGGTAATATATGGATTTTGGTATCATTTTAAAGATGCTGATTATGGCATGCGGAGTATATATGATTTATTGGGCAGTACAGATGAAGACTACTCATCAGATTCCGCAGATGCTTGTAGGTAAAGGTTTCCCTACCGACAGAGCCAAAGATCCGGAAGGCTTCATGAAAGCTACATTTCCACTTACCATGGGAATGGGGATTATTCTTTTGGCTGTTGGATTGACAGGTGCATTGGAGGTATTTGGTGCGTATCCTATTGTGGATACTATTCTTACCCTGTTGATGCTGGCAGCGCTTGTATTTTATGGCATGTTTCTTCTGAAAGCACAGAAGAGATATCTTATCGGTTTAGACGATAACAACAAAAAAATTCATTAAAAGAGAAAGGATTCAAAAATATGACAGATAATGAAATTTTAAAACACATTGACCATACCCAGTTAAAGGCATTTGCCAAATGGGAAGATATCGAGAAATTATGTGATGAAGCAGTAGAATATCAGACAGCTTCTGTATGTATTCCCCCTGCTTATATTAAGCGTGTACATGACAAGTATCAGGATAAAATCAACATTTGTACGGTAGTTGGTTTCCCTCTTGGCTACAGCGTAACATCTGCTAAAGTTGCAGAAGTTGAGCAGGCTCTGAAGGATGGATGCAATGAGATTGATATGGTAGTGAATATCTCTGATGTAAAGAACGGAGATTACGACAAGGTAGAAGAGGAAATCAGAACTTTGAAAAAGGCATGTGGCAATCACATTCTTAAAGTCATCATTGAGACATGCTATCTGACAGAGGATGAGAAGATCGCTATGTGCAAGGCTGTAACAAATGCAGGAGCTGATTATATCAAGACTTCCACAGGCTTTGGCACAGGCGGAGCTACAATCGAAGATATCAGATTATTCAAGCAGCATATCGGTCCTGATGTTAAGATGAAGGCAGCAGGCGGCGTTAAGTCCAAGGACGATCTGATCATGTTCCTCGAAGCTGGCTGTGACAGAATCGGAACTTCTTCTGCAGTAGGTCTTTTAAAGGGCGAGCAGGCTAAAGGATATTAATGAGATAAAGAAGGCATAAAAATGAGTATTTATAAGACAAGAATTGAACAGATGAAGGAACTTCTGGCAAAAGAGGGAATTGATTTCTATCTGGTTCCTACAGCAGATTTCCATAATTCTGAGTATGTAAATGATTATTTTAAAGTTAGAAAGTTCTTATCAGGGTTTACAGGTTCTAACGGAACTCTGGTAATCAGCCGGAAAGAGACAGGTCTTTGGACAGACGGAAGATATTTCGTACAGGCTGAGAAAGAGCTGGCAGGTTCAGGTATTGTTCTGTACCGTATGGCAGAAGAAGGTGTTCCTACCATTGAGGAATATCTTGACCAGAATGTGACAGAAGGACAGACAATTGGCTTTGACGGAAGAGTTGTGGATGCAACCTTCGGTAAGAAGCTGGAGACTATGCTGGCTGACAGACATGTGAAGTTCGCATATGAGAAGGATGTTGCAGATGCATTATGGACAGACAGACCGGCAATGCCAGCAACCAAGGTATGGGCAGTACCTGAGAATATTACAGGTAAGACTGCACAGGAGAAGCTATTACAGGTTCGTGCCGAAATGAAGAAGGAGAAGGTAGCGCATCTTCTTATTTCCAAACTGGATGATATCATGTGGCTTTACAATATCCGCGCTAATGATGTGGACTGCAATCCGGTAGCGTTATCCTATACCTTTATTTCTGAGGATGAGGCAGTGCTTTTCATTCAGAAGGAAGCGCTGACAGACGAAGTAAAGCAGTATTTTGACAAGTATGGTATTATCTGCAGGGATTATACGGAAATTGTACCTTTTATCAAAGAAGTAAAGCCTGCAGGCAAGATCGGACTTTCCTTCCATGAAGTGAATTATCTGCTCTATAAGCTGTTAGGACAGCGTGGAGAGCTTAAGGATATGGAGAACCCGACTACTTTGTTCAAGGCTGTAAAGAATTCTGTAGAGCTGGAGAACCTGAGAAAATATTACCTCTTGGACAGCGTGAAGCTGACGAAATTCCTGTTCTGGATGAAGAAGAATGTTGGCAAGATTCCTATGGATGAATACAGTGTAGCCATGAAGCTTGACAGCATGAGAGCTGAGATAGACGGCTTCTTTGAATTATCTTTCCCTACGATCAGTGCCTACAAGGAAAATGCAGCAATGATGCATTACAGCGCGACCGAAACAGATAAGAAGAACATAGAGCCGGAAGGACTGTATCTGGTAGATTCCGGCGGACAGTATGTCGGAGGCACTACAGATGTGACCAGAACGATTGCATTAGGACCTGTTACTGATACGATGAAGAAGCATTTCTCCAAGACTGCATGCGGTATGCTTCGTCTGGCTGATACAAGATTTTTATATGGCTGTACCGGTAAGAATGTAGATATCATGGCGCGTGAGCCGCTGTGGGAGTGCTACATTGACTATAAATGTGGTACAGGCCATGGAATTGGCTATATTCTGAACGTGCATGAAGGCCCTCAGAATATCAGATGGCGCTTCAACCCTGGTGTGAAGGAAGCTGTTCTGGAAGAGGGTATGATCGTATCTGATGAACCGGGTGTATACATTGAAGGAAGTCATGGTATCAGAATCGAGAACATTCTTGAAGTCGTAAAGGAAGAGAAGAATGGTGACGGCCAGTTCATGGCATTCAGACATCTGACTTATGTGCCGGTTGATCTGGATGTGATCGATACACAGTATATGGAGCCATCTGATGTGCGTAAGCTGAATGCTTATCATGCAGAGGTATATAAGAGATTATCTCCTTACTTCGAAGGGGAAGAGCTCGAAATGCTTAAGAAGGCTACAAGGGCTGTATAAAAAGTCACGGCGATGAAGTTCGCCTGATATAGATTAAATCAAGAAAACACAAACATTTCATACGAAGCCACACTCTCGTCCCGTTGCTCATGCAGCGGACGCGTAAGGTTGCAGGCGCTTGACAGCACCTGCGACCTTAGCGCCGGCTTTCGCAAAGGGGCTTCTTAACGAAATGTTTGTGTTTTCTTGCGTTTTACAATGGGGAGGCGAACTTCGTCGCCTGTGTATTGCAGATATATCTTAAAGAAACCTTAATAATTTTACATCTTTAATATTCATAAATTTTTCGGTACACTAACAATAGATTAGAAAGAGCGCGCGAATTTGATCAAATGCTGGAAAGGCAATGGGGGATGAATAATGTACAACATACTGGTATGTGATGATGAGAAGGATATTGTGTCAGCTTTGAGGATATATCTGACAGCAGAGGGTTATCGGGTATATGAGGCTGGGAATGGGCGTGAGGCGCTGGAATATCTGGCGAAAGAGGATATTCATCTGGTGCTGATGGATATTATGATGCCAGAGATGGATGGAATCACGGCAATGGTTAAGATACGTGAGCAGAGTAATGTTCCTGTTATTCTGCTGACTGCCAAGAGTGAAGATACAGACAAGATCCTGGGGCTGAATATCGGAGCGGATGATTATGTAACGAAGCCTTTTAACCCGGTGGAGCTGCAGGCAAGGGTGAAATCACAGCTGAGACGGTATATGCAGCTTGGAGGTGGCAGTGTCAGAAAGGAAGTGCTGACTATGGGAGGCATCGAACTGGATGACCGCACCAAGGAGGTAACACTGGATGGCGATAAGGTGGCTCTGACCAGAACGGAGTATGACATTCTGAAGCTGCTGATGGAGAATCCCGGTAAAGTCTTTTCACCAACGCAGATCTATACACAGGTATGGAAGGACAATCCATATGGCGCTGAGAATACAGTTGCCGTACATATCAGGCATCTGCGTGAAAAGATAGAGTACAACCCGGCAGAGCCCCGATACCTGAAAGCAGTGTGGGGACGCGGCTACAAGATGGGCGACTAATCAGAGCCATGCGAATGTGGTGCTGATTAGTCTTCGATGATAGGTTATCAAACAATAGGATGGTGTGGAAAATTTATGAATAAGATAAAAGGTTCTTTCATTGTAAAAATGATCGCATGGGTGGTCCTGGTAGTCAGTACATGTATGTTTCTGTTCAGTGTCGTTGGGATATTCTGGATGGAAAGCAATGGCTTTTTCAGTGAAAAATATGATGATATCCGCAAGAATATGCATGAGGATGTAAGCGGGCAATACTCTGCAATTGTTATGATGAACTACCAAAACGGAGAAAGTGATAAAACAAAGGAATATTTTGCTGATAAAAGTTTCAGATACGGAATTATAGAGGATAAGAACTGGGATGATAAGAAGCTGAACAGTGCCCATATATATCTGGAGCGCAATTTTACAAAGACAGTAAATGCGGATGATCTGTACAAATCACAGTGGACTTTGGGTGATGATACGTATATTGAACTGGTAGATAATGGTTTGCTTGGCAGCTACCAGTATTATATGAATAGAAATGGTAAGACTTATTATGCAGACAGAATCTGTTATGATACTAAGGGCGGTATTTTCTATTATCGTGCAGATGGCAGATATTATCCGGTGGATGTAGTCAGTATCTATGTGTCTGCCACTTTGCCAGATGGTTCTACAGAGGATTTTGTATTGGATTTTACTTATGATACGGATTCCGGTAAATACATAAGTAATGCTAAGGAAATGTATGAAGATGTATATTATGCTTCTAATACAATTTCAGACTATGAAACAGCAGTAATATATGAAGAAATTGATACATCAGTGGAAGCTTCTGCATTACAGGCAGAATCTGAGACGACGTATGAAGCCGGATACTCAGATGATGATGGGACGCAGTGGCTCAGGATACAGTATGATGATGCAGCATGGAGCATTCTCAATGGGAATGAGAAGCTGACTTTTGATCAGCTGGATAATACAGGACTTTCTTATGATAAATGGCAATCCGTACAATTCAGTGACGTCAGAGAACTGCAGGGCTCCGAGCTTGCGTTGATTGATTCAGGCAAAATATCCAAGAGTCTGTTTGTGAAGGATGTGGAGACGTATCTTGACAGTAATTATACCTTACATGTTTATGAGAAGGAGACTGCATACTGGGTGGTATCCTATGTAGATGAAGAGGTATTAACGCAGGAGAAGCTGGCATTTGAAGAGAGCATAGCGGGAAAGGATTTTACAGGTAAATTATTTACGATTCTGACAGACCGGGAAGCTGATAAATATGTGCTGTATGACGTCTTGTTGGAAATGACATATGCCCAAAAAGACAGGATATTTACACAGATGATCTGCATGTTTGTGTTGGCATTGAGCAGCTTCGTTTTCCTGATGTGTGGAGCAGGGCATAGACGCAATCGGGAAGAGATTGTCCTTACTTTTGCAGATAAAGTACCCTTGGACATTGTATTTGCAGGCATGGCAGTAGTTATTACCTGCGCACTTGGAATGATGAGTGTATTTGCAAGGTCATTATCCGTGGTTCCAGCGGTATATCTGTCAGTATTTGCAGGAATTATTGCATTTTGTGTGTTCATAGGATTTTTACTGAGCTTTGCAGTGCGTATCAAGAATGGAAAATGGTGGAAAAATACCATTCTGTATCGGGTATTCTCACTGATTCGCAGATTGGCTGGCAGTATGCTGCACCACATTGGTCTATGGGCTAAGGTGATTCTTATTTTTGGCGGCTGGACACTGATTGAGCTGTTCTTTATGATCGGCTTTGATGATTATGATGCTGCGATTGGGTTATTTATTTTGGGTAAAATGGTGGAAGCAGCAGTACTGCTGGTAGTTACAATGCAGCTCTATCAATTACAGGTTGGCAGTAGAAAGCTTGCGCAGGGTGACTTCTCACAGAAAATCAATACAGGCAGAATGTTCTGGGAATTTAAGAAGCATGGAGAGAATCTGAATAGTATCGGAGAGGGAATGACCAGAGCTGTAAATGAGAAAATGAAGAGCGAGAGGTTCAAGACAGAGCTTATCACGAATGTATCACATGATATTAAGACACCATTAACATCAATCATTAATTACGTGGCTCTGCTGGAAAAGACAGAAATACAGGATGAGACGCAGAGAGAATACCTGGATGTACTCAAAAGGCAGTCAGCACGATTAAAGAAGCTGATTGAGGACCTCATCGAAGCCTCCAAGGCTTCTACAGGTAATCTGCCTGTTAATGAAGAAGACTTGGAGGCAGATGTATTCCTGACGCAGATAGCAGGGGAATTTGAGGAAAAGCTGGCTGCAAGCGGGCTGGAGCTGATCCTGAATAAACCGGAAGGAACAGTTCATGTCAGTGCGGATGGCAGACATTTATGGAGAGTTGTGGATAACTTAATGAATAATATCTGTAAATATGCACTGCCTAATTCCCGTGTATATGTGAATCTGGAAGAAACAAAAGATGAAGTTACAATGACTTTCAGAAATATTTCCAGGTATCCGCTTAATATCACCAGTGACGAACTGATGGAGCGTTTTGTGAGGGGCGACAGCTCCAGAAATACCGAAGGCAATGGTCTTGGATTGTCGATTGCAGGCAGCTTGATGGAGCTGATGAAAGGCAAACTGAAGCTATATGTAGATGGTGATTTATTTAAGGTCGTATTGGAGTTCCCTAAAATAGAAGAGTAAATAATAGAGAAACAGGAGAGGTGCTTATACATTCTCTTCTGTTTTTGTGCTATTTTATTATATAATACGTAAATCATTTCGTTCATTGTATTTCTATTCTTCACATGGTAAAATATTTGACAGGTGTTTGCAAATGGAATATTTCAAGGAGGAAAGCATAGTGGATATTTCAATTATAGGTGGTTCAGACGGACCAACTTCTATTTTTCTGGCGGGGAAGGTTGGCTTTTCCTGGATCAATATATTCGGACTGATCATTGTTGCGTTATTACTGATACCTAATATCATATATGCATTCAAGTTTCGCGGTGTGGAGAATCAATGCAGAAGCAGTGCAATGAATAAGCTGGAGCAGATTGGCAGATATGGCTGTATGTTCTTGATGATATTTAATATCGGCATATTGGAATTCAGCTTCTCATCCATAGGCATGTTTCTGTTCTATACAGTGGGAAATGTTGTATTATTGATAGTTTACTGGATTATCTGGATGCTTTTTTTTCAGAAGCAGGATAACTGGAAACGCATGGTGTTAGCAATAATTCCTACAGTTTTATTTCTGATATCGGGAATAGCATTACGACATATCTTGCTTATCATTATGGCAGTGATATTTGGAATAGGACATATTTATGTGACCAAAGCCAATATGACTACAGAAGAACAGGTGGGTTAGGAGATGCAGATGAAGAAGACAATGACAATATTATTTTCAATCTTCGCAGCAGTAGGGATTGCGATGATTGTAGGAAGCTTTGTTTTATTATATGCGATGAATCAGTTTGAAGAGAATGCATATGAGGTACCGGGCGTTATCACGGACATTAAGGAGCATTACGATTCTGATGATAAGGTCAGCCATGATGTGTATGTGAAGTTCTGGTATGATGGTGAGAAGTATGAGGATAGAAGAATCAGCAGTTACAGCTCGGATATGTATGTTGGTGAAGAAATCACATTATTGTACAACCCTGCTTATCCAAACAGACTGGATGTAAAGGGAACAAAGTACTGGCTATTTGGAATTTTATGTGGGATGGGAGCTATTTTCCTGCTTGTAGGCAGTGTTTACCCGGTGAATATGATTATAAAGAGCATTAAAAAGAAAAACCTGCTTCGTAATGGAATGGCATTGAGCACAACTGTTGAGGAAATCAGATGGGATACCTCTCTGACAGTGATGGGCAGGCATCCTTATGTGATTATCTGTTCTTATCATGATCCGGGTAAAGATGTCACATATCGCTTTAAGAGTGAGGGGATATGGACGAACCCGGAAGAAGTCTATCCAGTGGGAAGTTCCATTGAGGTCATGGTAGATGTGAATAATTATAAGAACTATTATGTGAAAGCTCAGGAAAAGATATCTGAGAAAATTGTGGATTATACCTAAAAATTTTTGTATAAAAATACAAATTATACAAAAAAGGCAAATACTTTATTGACATAACGTGAGAAAGTGATATACTTCATATTAAGTTTTACAGACAAACCGATGAGGAAGAGAAGTAGGCATATGTAACTTTTACAGAGAGCTGCGGTTGGTGGAATGCAGTAGAGGGATTATGGTGAATGGACTTTCGAGGCTGACCTGAACTACAGTAGGCGTCAGCGGGATGCGGACCCGTTATCAATCCGACATGTATGATAGTACATGAACAGAGTGGGCTTTTTATAGCCAAATTGAGTGGCAACGCGATAATAAGAATTATTACCGTCTCAAATAGTAGTAATACTGTTTGGGGCGGTTTTTAGTTTGTCTGGGACTAACACAGTTACATATCAATTATTGTAAATATTCAGAACCCCATGCGCAAAATCGCTGTTTCACAGCTTTACTTTTGCTTATGTGGTTACTTCGCCATATAAATTGTGTCAAATATGCTTATAAATAAGCATATTCTGCCTCAATTTGCATGGCGCTGAATATCATCAAACAGGAGAGGTAGAAGTTATGAGAAAGAAGTTAGCAGCAATCACATTAGCAGCAATTACAGCAATGAGCATGATGACAGGATGTGGGTCACAGAAGACAGACGGTTATACAATCGGTATTTCACAGTTCGCAGAGCATGGTTCTCTGGACAACTGCAGGGAAGGTTTCCTTGCAGGCCTGGAAGAGGAAGGAATCAAGGAAGGCGAGAATCTGACAGTAATGTATGATAATGCACAGACAGATACAGGTACAGCAAGCACAATTGCAGATAAATATGTATCCAGTAAAGTAGATATGATTTGTGCCATTGCAACACCAAGTGCCATGAGCGCATATAATTCCTGTATGAATACAGACATTCCTGTTATCTATACAGCAGTATCTGACCCAGTCAGTGCAGGCCTGGCAAAAGAGGACGGTACATCAGTAGGCAATATTACAGGAACAAGTGATGCACTGGCAGTATCCGAGCAGTTAGAGATGATTCGTCAGGTGTTACCGGATGCCACTAAGATTGGTATTCTGTATACAACAAGTGAAGCCAATTCAGTAAGTACAATTGAAGAATATAAGAAGTATGCACCTGATTATGGGTTTGAAATCGTGGAAAGTGGAATCAATGTGCAGGCTGATGTGGAAATGGCAGCAGTAAATCTTGCAGGTAAGGTTGACTGCATCAACAATCTGACAGATAATACAGTTGTAAATGCATTACAGACTGTAATCAATGCAGCAACTCAGGCTGGCATTCCGGTATTCGGTTCAGAAGTGGAGCAGGTCAAGGCGGGTTGTGTAGCTTCCATGGGATTGGAATATTTTGAACTTGGCAAGCAGACAGGCAGGATGGCAGCGAAAGTATTGAAGGGTGAAGCAAAGGCATCTGATATGAACTATGAAGTAATCTCAGAGCCAAGCTTATATGTAAATACAGCAGCTGCACAGAAAATAGGTCTTACTTTGCCTGATGGCTTTGCAGATGGAGCATATCAGTCATTTGATGAAATAATTGTAGAATAATTACGAATAAAAATACGTTCGGGGGTAGCATTGTGACACTGGTTTTAAGCGTTTTAGAGCAGGGAATGATATATGCGGTCATGGCATTGGGAATTTATATTACATATAAGATACTGGATTTTCCAGATTTGACAGTAGATGGAAGCTTTCCATTAGGAGCAGCACTTACCTGTGCATTGATAACAGCAGGATGTAATCCGTTCCTGACGATTCTGGTATCTTTTGTGGCAGGTGCTGTAGTAGGCATTCTGACAGGATTAATCCATGTAAAGCTCAAAGTCAGAGATCTGTTGTCCGGTATTATCATGATGACAGCATTATATACGGTCAATCTGCAGATTGCAGGAAGAGCCAATCTTCCTATTTACAATTTTGATACGATATTTGACAATCGTGTCATAAATGCTATTTTCCCTGAATCCATGGGAAGATACCGTACAGTGATCATTATTTTGATCATTACTGTAATTACAAAGCTTTTATTAGACTGGTATATGAATACCAAGTCCGGATTCCTGCTTAGAGCTGTCGGAGATAATGACACAATTGTCACTTCTCTGGGAGTAGATAAAGGAATGGTTAAGATCATAGGGTTATCCATTGCCAATGGACTGGTTGCCATGGGTGGATGTATCTATGCACAACAGCAGAGATTCTTTGATATTTCCATGGGAACAGGTACTATGGTAATCGGTCTGGCAAGTGTTATTATCGGAACGAGTCTTCTGAAGAATCTGACTTTCCTGAAAGTAACAACGACAGTTGTGATTGGTTCCATCATTTATAAGGCATGTGTTGCACTGGCACTCAGCCTTGGTTTCCCATCTAACTATCTCAAGATGATAACAGCAGTGCTGTTCTTAGTAATCCTTGTATTCAGCATGGATAGAAAGAAGAAGGTGAAGAATCGTGCTTGAATTAAAGAATATCAGTAAATATTATAATCCGGGTTCGGTCAATGAAATGTGCCTTTTTCAGGACTTTAACCTGACAATCAGGGATCATGAATTCGTATCTGTAGTAGGTTCTAACGGCTCTGGTAAGACATCATTGCTTAATATTATCTGTGGAAGCATTGGTGTAGACAGTGGCAATATCATTGTGAATGGAACAGATATTACAGGTAAGAAGGATTTTCTAAGACAGCGTAAGATAGGCCGTGTTTATCAGGACCCGTCCAAGGGAACCTGTCCTTCCATGAACATTCTGGAGAATATGTCTCTGGCGGATAATAAGGGAAAAGGCTATGGACTTACCAAAGGTGTCAACAAAGCCAGAATCGAAGAATACAGGGAGAGCTTAAAACAGCTCAATCTGGGACTGGAAGATAAGCTTTATACCAAAGTTGGCTCCCTGTCCGGAGGACAGAGACAGGCATTGGCTTTATTAATTTCTACAATGACACCGATAGAATTCCTGATTCTTGATGAGCATACAGCAGCATTGGATCCTAAGACAGCAGAGATTATTATGGAGCTTACGGACAAAATTGTGCGTGAGAAGAAGGTTACGACAATTATGGTAACGCATAATCTCCGTTATGCAGTAGAATATGGTGATCGTATTCTGATGATGCATCAGGGTAATGCAGTGCTGGATAAGGCAGGAGAAGAGAAAAAGGCAATCAATACGGAAGAAATTATGGGCATTTTTAACCGTATCAGTGTAGAATGCGGTAATTAGCAGCTTGAGGCAGGAGAGTGATTGAAAATGATCACATTAAATGACTATCTGTATTCCGGGGACACAGTTCTTCGGATTCTACAGAAATACATAGCGGATTTAAAAGTAGAAGCAGACAGAAATCGTAATGAAATCGACCGGGTTCATTGCGATTTTCTGGCGCAGATAGAGGGGATGCTGGAGCATAATGAATTCCTGACAGCCCAGTCTCAGAAGATTCGTGATTTTTACAAATATATGGCAAAAGAATATCCATATCTGTCTTTTACCTTCAAGGGAAGAATTAAATCCCTGATTCGGGCAGAGTCGAAGTTTAATGGATATATAGTGGAATATATTTATGATTATTATAAGGAACACCAGACATACCCGGAGCTGGAGGATTTAAAGGAACGTCTGGTATGCTTCCGGGATCTGATTGCGTACCGCATTGTGGTGTCGATTCCACGCTGCCATCTAAAGGAGGGGGCAGACCGTGAAACTGAGGAAATCAGGTATTTGTATGAGATTGCCAATGTTCTTCCCGGTTTCCTGGAAGAGAGAGGATTTGTACCGGAGCTTGCCAAGGGTGTGAAAGAGAGTACCTCTCCTTTACTTGATGATTCTGTGAGACCATATTACAGAGACTATATTACGGGAAAATCTTCTGATGGATACCGCTCATTGCATATTACTTTCTATGATAACAGCGCCGGATGCTATGTAGAGATGCAGATTCGTACGAAAGAGATGGATGATGAGGCAGAGATAGGCGCAGCCAATCATATCGCCTACGAGAAAAGACAGCAGAATGAGCGTGCCAGAAGAGATGAAATCCCGGAAGGCGAATGTATCTATTTTGACGAAGCATATGAAAGAGGAATGAAGCTACAGCAGCTGCAGCTGGCAGAACTGGATGTAAATATGTTTGCGGCAATCAATAACAGCCTGATTAACGATGGCTGTGGACTGTATCGTGGAAGATTGATTTTGCCTTACGAACATTTGTCAAGGTTTCAAAATGATCTTATTGATTAGAAATAAGTCAAGTGAAATTTGTGAAAAATATGCGTAAAATTTTATTTTCGTCAGTTTGCATGAAAATGATAAAACGCCTCGTGTTAGGTTGATATTTTATGTAACAGGGGATATAATAAGGTTAATCTGGAATGTGCGATAACTCTTGTTATTTTGAACCTACATCACTTTAAACGGGATTCCTATTATTACCTGATTGATGTCAAGCCCCCATTTGGTCAGGGGAAGGCAGAGAGAAAGGTTGCGGTCGCCCACCTAGCAGTTAGCTAGGAGTCAAAATACAGGAGCCGGCATTTTGGGGACAACGAAAGAAAAAAGCAGCCTTTGCGGGCTGCTTTTTTTGCTGGAAGAAAGTTTAGGGCACTCGCTGGCGGATACCCAGAGAGTGTTTTAGCTACAATGAAATCAGGTAACTTTGAGTATTGGTGAGGGGAGATACAAAATGATTGGAATATATGGAAATCGATTGACGGCAATATTAACTGGAATATGGTTATGGAGAAAATTGCCTGTACAGGATACTAGGGAGCTACAACTTTAGAACCAATGAATTGGGATTATTCTCATTTAGATATTTGGCAGTTTTTGGAATTGGCTTATGAAAGGGCAAATAGACTTGATTACCTGCGAAGATAATGGAGGCGATATAAGGATGAAAACAGACGGGATATTGGGAATCATCATTTATTTAATGAACCATGATAATGTTTCGGCTAGCTATCTTGCAGAGAGATTTCATGTATCAATTCGGACGATCCAAAGAGACATGATCAGTATTTCTGCGATAGGTGTACCGATATATTCGGAAAGTGGGAAAAATGGTGGTTATTCTATTTTACCTACATACAAAATAAAAAACAGCGAGCTCAGAAGTGCCGAGCAGCAGATGATTATAAAGGCTTTGGAAAGTCTGGCAACGTCTTATACCAATGATACTTTAAAGACCTTGATTGAAAAATATAATGCGATTGTTCAAAAAGAAGGCGGTCAAAAAGTGTTTTGGGATTTTGGCGTAACCAAGGAAAATGCAGATGTACAGAGTAAAAATCAATTGTTGGAGCATGCCATCGAACAAAAAAAGTATGTGTCTTTTGAATACTGCAATGCTGATGGAAAAAAATCCGCACCGATGGTTGAACCACTGGCGATTCACTACAAATGGTATGCATGGTATCTTTTTGCATATTCTGATGATAAAAAACAGTATAGAACCTATAAAATAGCCAGAATGCGAAATTTAAAAGAAATGGACAGAGTTTCCAACATAGATCATGGTGATATTAAGAAATTGATGAAAGAATCGGAGCAGGCTTATTATCGGACAAGCATCCCCATTGAAGTGCAGTTTGCCAATGAAGAGACGGCATTGATGGAAGAATATTTTCCAGACTGTCCTATAGAACAGATATCAGAAGATACAAAGCGTATGTTTATTGATGTGCCTGCAAAGGAAAGATTGTGGAAAGCACTGCTGTTAAGTTTCGGAAACAAGGTAAAAGTCATAGGACCGGAGGAGTACAGGAAAGAGCTGATACAAACAGCTCAAAATTTTTTATCTAATTACGACATACAGTTGTCGTAGTATTCCTGTAAAATATAGCCATAAATATAAAAAAGCTTTATCATCTGTGAAAATTGGAGGAAGATTCTATGACAAAGGAAACATTAATCAGTTCATTTGAAGAAAAACACAGGGAATTGGAACTTGCATTGCAGGGAGATGATATCGGATGTATAAGAAAGCTGACATTGGATGTTCATGCAATGGTTCATCCGGCAGAAGTATCAGGCAAGGCAGAGAAAACAATGGCGGATTACGTGCTGGATTATATGATGGAGGGGCATCAAAACGACCTTGTTCCGAGGGAAAACTGGGAGGAAGATTTGCATTATGCCGGAACAAATACAGTGCCGATGTGTTGGCAGTTTTGGCATACCTATAGAATTGAAGATTTAGTAAGTAATATCTTGATGGCAAATCAAAATCAGTTATTTGATGATGAGTGGCAAAAAAGAATAGGTGTTAATATTACAGATACGGGAAATGCGTTGGAACTGGACGAGGCAATCTCTTTTGCCAAAGGAATCAATGTGGAAGCATTGCGTGAATACATGATTGCTGTTGGAAAAAATACACGTTGTATTTTAGAGGGTCTTTCTTTGGAACAAATAAAATCAATGGCTCCTGCAACATGGGTGATGAGAATCTTAGAAGAAGGTGGAGTTACCACTGACTTTCGTTCTGTATGGTTATTGGTGTATTGGGGGAGATTAACAAGAGGCGGAATGATTTTGACTCCGATGACAGGACACCATATGATGCATTTGCCACCTTGCCTGAATCATTTACCAATATTGCCATCAAGATGTTAATAGATAATTCAAATTATGAAATTATATGTTTTACAAATGTATAGCGCACTAATTCATCTCATAAACTGAAAGTAACAGAGAATGAGATGATAAAATGGCAAAACATTTGTGTAGCAGGTTATGTGTCGTTTTATTTTGAATCACACTGTCTTTGGGAATCTACCAGTGCAGTGTAGAGAATACAGAACAGCAGGATACGGAAGAACAAGGACAGCCAGTGCCACTCATGATGGATGATAAGATCAGAGTTCTTATTAAGACAGGAAATTATGAGAATGTATACCATGAGAAGATAGTGGTGAAAGGTTAGAGAGGACTGTACATACGGATGTATAAAAAACGACAGTAGTGTGGTAGATGAAATAGAGTAGAGAAAAGGCTGAGAAATCAGCCTTTTATAGTGCTATAATAGGATAGAGGTGTGCTGAATAAAAAGTTCCCAAGAAGATGAAAAATAGATAAATGTTTAAAAAAGTGAATACAAAATGACTTTTTAAATATAATATAAATATTTAGTTGACATATTTTAAAAAAAGTCCTATAGTGTATTTAACACTTAATAGGAGGTTTCTATGGAAAAGACTTATAAATTCATTTCGGAAAGTAACATTATAGAAGTAGTAGACAAATTGTCTTCTTCATTGGGGGATGAACTGGAAATTGGATTAAAGAAGATGGGAATTGAAGAAAGATATTCCGTTGGTAAACATTATTTGAAGTGGGACTTATTTAATAAGAACTGCATCAATTCATTTAAAGAGGGAACACTTATTGCAAGGTATGCAAAAAGAGGTCCTTGGAATATGGTTCCATTGGTAGATTTCTCATCACGTTTTATTTTCTCAGTTATGCGAGAAGAGAGATTTATTGAGTTGTGTAGGGGAAAAGGAAAACGGAAAAGGTTGCATTATATGGAAGCCTTTGCGCAGTCTTTTAATTTTGCATTAGGTGAAGGCTTTCAGATGAGCCTTTTTTTAGAAAATCAAGATCGTGAGGAAGAAGTAGCGCAAATTGTAGATGGTATATTAAAGGATATGCAGGTAGAAAAAGATGCCATTGAAAATTATGCGGTTATTTTATTTAATGAATATAATCATGAACTTGTTTCAATAAAATGCTGTGTTATTAACAGTGATTTACAAATTGTGGATCAGGAAGACTGGAGTTCATATATTAAACATAGACAGTCTATAGTTCCAGAAGTTGTTGAAGGAGACAATGATTTACAGTATAATCAATCTGTTTCTTTGAATGCAAAGGCAAGAGAGCGAGCAAAGCAGAGAACAAATGTTGAAGAAAAGAAGGACAAAGAAGAAAACAGCAAAAATGCTTAATAGATAATTAAGGAGCTGGAAGAATGAATAACATAGTTGATTTCGGGAAAACTTATCCTGATAGGCAGTTTAATGGCGAAAGGTTGAAGATAGCAAGATTATGGAGAGATATATCTGCAAATGAAATGGCAGATAAAATTGGAGTAAAGCGCCAAACCATTTCAATGTACGAAAATGGGAAATTAAAGAATCCAGATATTGGAACGATTCAAAAAATAAGCGAGTGTTTAAACTTTCCATTTAAATTTTTTGTTGAGGACTTTAATGTTGAACTTGAGGAAACAACAACTTATTTTAGATCGTTATTAACAACAAGCAAAAGATATATTGAGGAGCAAGAGAGCAAGGTAACATTTATATCAATTGTGTATGAGTTTTTGAAAGAATATTTGGATTTTGAACCTTTAGATTTGCCCCAAATTCCACAAGGCTGTACACCAGAGGAAGCGGCAACTTTGCTAAGAGAGCATTGGAAACTTGGAAACAAACCAATTGATAATTTGATTTATCTTGTTGAGTCACATGGTTTAGTGGTGACAGATTTTGAGACAAATACAGGAGATGTAGATGCATATAGTCATAAAATATCGTCAAGCAATACAGAAACTTATTTAATTGGTTTCTCAAAAAATAAAAATGCAGCAGCAAGAATACACTTTGATTTAGCACATGAACTAGGACACATTTTATTACACGACTGGAATGAGGGATTATCAGAGGTAAAAGCGGAGTTCAAGGAATTGGAAAATCAGGCGAATGATTTTGCCGCTGCTTTTCTAATGCCTGAAGATGAATTCAGAGCCGATATAGGAAATTATGCTAATAAACTTCCATATTATGTTGAACTTAAAAAAAGGTGGAAGGTGTCAATTGCGGCGATGATTAGACGTTCGTATAGTCTTGGATTGATAGGAAATGATGAATATCAAAAGATGATGCGAAATATGCAAAAACAAGGAATAAGGAAGGTTGAACCATTAGATGATACGTTGGTTACTGCTAAACCTTCTTTACTAAAGCAGGCTGTGGGAATTTTATTGAGTCAAGGTGTATTTACGCCGATGGAATTATTGGATGAACTTTCTTCGGAATATGGCTTAACATTAAATGCGGATGATTTAGAAAATCTTATAGGTCTTAATAGAGGCACCTTACGTGAAAATGGCAATCCGCCACAGATGAAAGTGAATCTGAAAAATTTTAAATAAAAATATGTGTATTGCTATAAAAACCTATATTGCATATAATAGAATCAGAAAGGGAGTGATACCGTGGCACCATTAGCAGCAGTAGATACAACAGAAAATAACCGCACATATGACTATACGGAGAAAGATGCTTTTGATGCGCTCTATCAGGAATTGGAAAAAGGAGTGCAGAGCATGAAAAATGGCGAGGTATACACCATTGAAGAAGCATGGGAGGAAATAGACAAGATATAGTATATGGATAAACCTAAAAATTATAAAATTGTCTTGTCGAAGGATGCTCTACAAGATATTAAAAATACGAAAGCATATATATTGCAGACTTTTATGTACAGGGAATATGCGGAAAATTTCTCCAGGAAAATAAAGGCTGTAATCAAAGCCTTAGATCCTTTTGCTGAAGGGTATGAAAAAACGGGATACAATATTGAAGGATTAGAAATTTATTACAAGCCATACAGTACATATTTGATCTTTTTTGTAGTTGAAGATGCAACAGTGACTGTTATTAGAGTATTGAAAGATAGGATGTATTGGCAGGCTATCATAAATCGAATGAAGAGAATAAATAGGTAATTTTAAGATAGTCACATTATGAGAATAGTGTGGCTATTTTTAATAAAAATAAATAGTCATAAAAGAAAGAAGATATATACAAAAAATATGATGTCACAAGTGGCTTCTATTATGAAATTATATGTTTTATAAATGTATAGCGCACTAATTCATCTCATAAACTGAAAGTAACAGAGAATGAGATGATAAAATGACAAAACATTTGTGTAGCAGGTTATGTGTCGTTTTACTTTGGATCACACTGTCTTTGGGAATCTACCAGTGCAGTGTAGAAAATACAGAACAGCAGCCACAGCAGGATACGGAAGAACAAGTACAGCCAGTATCGCCCATGATGGATGATAAAATCAGGGTCCTTATTAAGACAGGGAGCTATGAGAATATATACCATGATAAGATAGTGATGAAAGGTCAAAGAGGGCTGTACATAGAGACCAAACAGAACCTTCAGGAGCTTTCGCCAGACGAGAAATTTACAATCACATCAAATGAATGGAAACAGGGTTCTGTCACAATCTATCCTAAGGCAGATGGCAGAATTGAACTCCCGAATGTGGGGCGAAGTGAGGCAGTTAGCTATAGGGGCAGTATGACCTGTTATGGTACTCCACAGGGATTGGTGCTTGTGAATGAATTACCGGTTGAGGAATACCTCTATGGTGTTGTACCAAGTGAAATGCCTTCTTCTTACCCGTTAGAAGCGTTGAAGGCACAGGCAGTCAGTGCCAGAACCTATGCCTTTTATCAGAAGCAGTCCTATGCCTATCCAGAGTGGAGGGCGCATGTAGATGACAGTACCGCCTATCAGGTATATCAGAATATTTCGGAGCAGGATGTAATGAATCAGGCAGTCGATGAGACGAAGGGGCTGGTTATGACCTACAATGATGATCTGATAGAGAGCTTCTATTATAGTACATCCTGGGGGTACAGTTCTGGATATGATACCTGGCGTGAAGGAGAAAGCAAGGATTATCTGGTAGTGAAAGAACTGAGTATAGCTGATCAATCAGGGAATATAAAGGATTCCAAACAGTTATATAACGCAATAGATTTTCAAAATGAAATTGACTTTAAAAGTCAAGAATTTATAGAAAAAGAGGAACCATGGTTTCGATGGAACTATGAAAAAAGCATAGATGTGCAGAACTTTTTACAGAGAGTCCGGAATCTGTACGAAAGCGATTCAGATAAAGTCCAGATAGAATCTGAGAGCATATCACCAGAGCAGCTTTTAAAAGAAAAAGATATAAGAAGTATTTCAGCAGCCAGACGTTCTGACAGTGGTATGGTGACCAGACTTGCCATTGATACAGAACATTTTCAAATCATGATTTCGTCACAGCATTGTATCAGAACTGTGCTGGCAACACCGGGAGATATTCTTATAAAACAGGATGGCTCTGCATATTCTATGGGAGAACTGCTGCCCAGTGCCTTTTTCTATCTGGAGAGTATCAGTGAAGAGGGCGGCATATCGAAGGTCATAATCCATGGAGGCGGCATGGGACACGGCGTTGGAATGTCCCAGAATGGAGCAAAATGTCTGGCACAGCTGGGATATTCCTATAGCGACATACTGAGATATTTTTATCAGGGAGTATGCATAGAAGAATTATCGAATGATTAAGAAACGCTATGCTACATTGTTTTTCATATGGTATAATATACGCAGTTGATCTAAACAAGGAGAGAGTATATGGAGACAATAGTAAGCATAGGCAATCAGGGATTTGACAGACTTAGAGAAGAAGGCAGCTTCTATATAGATAAGACGTATTTTATCAAAGAATGGTGGGAATCAAGGGATGTTATTACTTTGATTACCAGACCAAGGCGTTTTGGTAAAACTCTGAATATGAATATGCTTTATTGCTTTTTCTCAAATCAGTATGCGGGAAGAGACGACTTATTTGAGAATCTTTCGATATGGAAAGAGGAAAAATACAAAAAGCTTCAGGGAACATATCCTACTGTATTTTTGAGCTTCGCGGGAATCAAGGCAGATAATCTTGAAGACGCGAAAAGTCAGATAAAGCTTCAAATTGCGGGACTGTATGAACAGAACAGATATTTATTGGAGACAAATCTGCTTAGTGATAACGAGAAGAATATGTATCAGTCTACGACTATGACTATGAGTGATGTGGAATGCTGTGCAGCAATTAACCAGATGTGTCTTTATCTTAGCAGATATTATAAGAAGAATGTTATTGTTTTGCTGGATGAATATGATACACCTATGCAGGAAGCTTATATACATGGTTATTGGAATGAATTCACAGCGTTTATTCGAAATTTGTTTAATTCCACTTTTAAAACCAATCAATATCTGGAACGCGGCATTATGACAGGAATTACCAGGGTATCCAAGGAATCGGTATTTTCAGATCTGAATAACCTGAATGTAGTGACTACTACGTCTGATGAATATAGCACGTGCTTTGGATTTACGCAGGAGGAAGTAACATCAGCACTGGAATTGTTTGGATGTATGGATCAATTGGAAGAAGTGCAGAAATGGTACGATGGCTTTACATTTGGTTCCAGCAGAGATATCTATAATCCATGGTCAATCACTAATTATCTGGATAAGAAGCGCTTTAGTCCCTATTGGGCAGCGACCAGTTCTAATGGTTTGATTAACAGACTGATACAATCTGCTTCAGCAGAAGTGAAAATGTATATGGAGGATTTGCTGAAGGATAAGGAAATTATCGTTAACTTTGATGAACAGATTGTTTTTGACCAGCTTGACAGCAATAAGGATGCTATATGGAGTCTGTTGGTAGCCAGTGGATATTTGAAGGTGGAAAAGGTAGAGTATCATGGAATATTAAGAAAACCATGGTATCATTTACGTATCACCAATCTGGAGACTTATGGAATATTTTCCGATATGTTTTTGGGCTGGTTTGATAGTTCAGCATCAAATTATAATGCGTTTGTTGATGCCTTGCTACAGGGAGATTTAAAAGCAATGAATGCCTACATGAATGATGTGGCGCTGACTACCTTCAGCAATTTTGATACAGGAACGCATCCGTCTGGCAAGACACAACCGGAGAGGTTTTATCATGGCTTCGTGTTAGGATTGTTAGTAGAATTGAGAGAAAGCTATGATATTCGTTCCAATCGAGAAAGCGGATATGGCCGGTATGACGTGATGCTGATTCCAAAGAATCATAAGAAGACAGCATATGTATTGGAATTTAAGGTATTGGATACCGATGAGGAAGAATCACTGGAAGATACTGTCCATGCAGCATTATATCAAATTGAAGAGAAAAAGTATGATACTGAGTTGCTTTCTCTGGGGATAGAGAGAAATAATATAAGACATTATGGCTTTGCATTTCAAGGGAAAAAGGTATTAATAGGCTGATTTTGTAATTTTCCCCCTTGACATTCCTGGCTGAATTGTCTATCATGACAATATATGAGAAATGCATAGAAGGTGCAAAGTAGAGCTATATTTTCTGCCAGAGAGTGAGGGTCACCGGCTGTAAGCCCTCTAAGTTCAGATATAGTATTGAATTTCCCACCGGAGCAGCTCTGTTGAAGCAATCAGTAGGCAGAGACGTAGGAACACGTTACGTTTTTGTGAGCCATTTTGTGAGAACACAGAATGGGAAACAGGGTGGTACCACGATATATTCGTCCCTTATAGCTTAGGCTATAAGGGATTTTTTATATCTTACAGGATTCCCAGTAATTGTATGGAAGAAGGAGACAGGAAATGAAAGAGAAGTTGGAACAGATTAAAGCGGAAGCAATCCGTCAGATTAATGAGAGTGATGCCCTTGACAGACTCAATGATGTACGTGTTAATTTCCTTGGTAAAAAGGGTGAATTAACAGCAGTATTAAAGAGCATGAAGGATGTAGCACCAGAAGAGAGACCTAAGGTAGGTCAGATGGTGAATGAAGCCAGAGAAGAGATTGAACGCGTTATGGATGAAGCCAAGACCAGAATGGAGCGCAGAATCCGTGAAGCCAAGATGAAGGCAGAAGTCATCGACGTTACACTTCCGGCACAGAAGAATAATGTAGGACATCGCCATCCTAATACGATCGCTCTTGAAGAAGTAGAGAGAATCTTCATCGGTATGGGTTATGAAGTCGTAGAAGGTCCGGAAGTAGAGAAGGATTACTATAACTTTGAAGCATTGAACATTCCAGCTGATCATCCTGCCAAGGACGAACAGGATACTTTCTATGTAAATGGCGAGATGCTGCTTAGAACCCAGACATCAGGCGTACAGGTGCATGAGATGGAGAAAGGCAAGCTGCCTATCCGTATGATTGCCCCCGGACGAGTATTCAGAGCTGATGAAGTAGACGCAACACATTCTCCTTCCTTCCATCAGGTAGAAGGACTTGTTATTGATAAAAACATTACCTTCGCTGACCTTAAAGGAACACTGGCTGAGTTCGCTAAGGAGCTTTTCGGGGAAGATACCAAGGTTAAGTTCAGACCTCATCACTTCCCATTCACCGAGCCATCAGCAGAGATGGATGTATCCTGCTTTAAGTGTGGTGGAAAAGGCTGCCGTTTCTGTAAAGGTGAAGGTTGGATTGAAATTCTCGGCTGTGGCATGGTTCACCCAAGAGTATTGCGCATGAGCGGCATTGATCCGGAAGAATACTCAGGATTTGCATTTGGTGTAGGACTTGAAAGAATCGCACTTTTAAAATATGAAATTGATGATATGCGCCTGTTATACGAAAACGATATCAGATTTTTGAAACAATTTTAAAACCTCAAGAACTGCAGCAAGGAAGAAAAACAAGGCGTTCAAGCTTGCTTGAAAAGCATTATTTTTCTTCCTTGATATAGGGCGCAAGCCCGAAACGAGTAAATACGAAGTATTTACGAGTCTGCAGTTCGCCATTAATGGAATAGAGGAAGAAAAACAAGGCGTTCAAGCTTGCTTGAAAAGCATTATTTTTCTTCCTTGATATAGGGCGCAAGCCCGAAACGAGTAAATACGAAGTATTTACGAGTCTGCAGTTCGCCATTAAT
>ERZ836877.149-NODE-149-length-119513-cov-8.794706_pt1 | contig 119513 bp, 121 predicted proteins | sample MGYA00519469_ERZ836877 | MGnify/ENA primary metagenome ERZ836877 (study PRJEB31850, sample SAMEA3708809) | human gut metagenome | biome: human gut; feature: human-associated habitat; material: faeces | place: China | collected 2014 ...
GGTGCTCAAAGTATTTATTTTAAATAATTTGTGACAAATGATTGACTAACCTACACAGTTTAAATAAAAAATTAAATTTTTTTCTTGATTTTTTTGTGATTTTTGTGTATAATATGTAATTGCTACTACAAAGTATGTGTATTAGGTAATTGAATATTTATAATAGTTTGGGTTGTGAAAGGTATAGTTTTCCAACCTATTTCTGACGCCCTGGTAAGGAAATAATTACAATTTTGACGTCGTTAAACTTCATTTAAAATTTAATCAACGTACCTTTGTACGCCTCATAAATTTTAAATTTGTTTGCCTAGTCAAAATTTAATTCTTTCCTTACCAGAATGCGAAAAGGACTGAGAAATAATTACAATTTTGACGTCGTTAAACTTCATTCAAAATTTAATCAACGTACTTTTGTACGCCTCATAAATTTTAAATTTGTTTGCCTAGTCAAAATTTAATCAATGTACTTTTTGGTGTCGTGTGGTGGCAAAGTTTTTAAAATTTAATAATATAAGAAATTATGAAAGGAGAAGAGATGGAAAGAGAAGAAAATATTTTAGGAACAGAAAAAATAGGAAAATTAATTAGAAAATTTTCAATACCTTGTATAATATCACTATTAGTTAATTCATTGTATAACATAATAGATCAGATATTTATTGGTTGGGGTGTTGGTTATATTGGTAATGGTGCAACAAATGTAGTGTTCCCATTGACGATGATAGGTTTGGCTTTATCATTAATGTTTGGTGATGGAGCGTCAGCGTATTTAAGCTTAAAACTTGGAGAGAAAAAGAAAGCGGAGGCTGCAAAAGGTGTAGGAAATGCAGTATCTATATCTTCAATTATCTCTATAGCTTTTTGTGCAATTATATTAATATTTTTACCACAATTTTTAGTAATGTTTGGTTGTACAGATACTTTGAGAGAATATGCATTAAAATATGGTTCAATAATAGCAATTGGCTTACCTTTTTCAATGATAGGTACAACTTTAAATTCTATAATTAGAGCAGATGGTAGTCCAAAATATTCAATGACTTCAATGCTTGCAGGAGCAATTTTAAATACTATTTTAGATCCAATATTTATTTTTGTGTTTAAAATGGGAGTTGAAGGTGCAGCAATAGCTACAGTTATAAGTCAAATAGTGACATTTGCTTTGAATATAATATATTTGAAAAAATTTAAGTCAATTAAAATAAGTAAAGAATCATTAAAATTAAAAATGAGTGTTGTAAAAAATGTTGCAATGCTTGGAATAAGTAGTTTTATTACACAAATGAGTGTAGTATTTGTAATGGCAGCAGAAAATAATTTGCTTGGAAAATATGGAATGCAATCAAAATTTGGTTCAGAAATACCAATTACAGTTTTGGGAATAGTTATGAAAATAAGTCAAATTTTAAATAGTATTATAATTGGTATAGCGGCAGGTGCACAACCAATATTTGGTTATAATTATGGTGCTGGAAAATTTGATAGAGTGAAGAAAACTTTAAAAATAGTACTAGGATCAAGTGTTATAATAAGTACATTTGCATTTATATTGTTTCAAACAATACCAGATAAATTAATTGCAATATTTGGTAGTGGAGATGAAAATTATATAGAATTTGCTTGTTTAACATTTAGAACATATTTAATGTTATGTATATGTAATGGAATACAAATACCATCAGGAATTTTCTTCCAAGCAATTGGAAAGAGTATAAAGAGTGCAATTTTATCTATTTCAAGACAAATAGCTTTTTTAATACCAGCAATGATAATTTTTAGTCATTTCTTTGGATTAAAAGGTGTATTATTTGCGGGACCTTTTGCAGATGGATTAGCATTTGGATTAGCATCAATATTCCTTGTAAAAGAAATAAAGAATTTGAAATCAGGAAATGTTAAAGTAAAAGAAATAAAGAAAAATAATGGTGTAGAAACAAAAGTGGATAAACATGTTATTATTACAGTATCAAGAGAATATGCTTCTGGTGGAAGATATGTAGGTAAATTGGTTGCAGAAAAATTGGGTATAAAAATATATGATAAAGAATTTATAATTAAAGTTGCAGAAGAAACTGGTTTATCACAAGAATACATAGAAAGTAATGAACAAAAAAGAGATGCTTTAGCAGCTTTAAATAGTGGATATTATGCAGGAATTAATAATAGTGATGAGTTATTTATAAAAGAATCTGAAATCATAAAAGATGTAGCTCAAAAAGAATCAGCTGTTATAGTTGGAAGATGTGCAGATTCTATTTTGCAAGACAGAGATGATGTTGTTAGAGTATTTATTTATAGTGATATGAAAAATAAAATAAAAAGAGCAACAACATATTATCATTTAGAGCAAAAAAATGCTGAAAAAGAAATTAAAAGAATTGATAAATTAAGAGCGAATCATTATAAATATTATACAGGTAAGGATTGGAATAATCATTCTAATTATGATATTTGTATTAATAGTGATGTTCTTGGAGTTGAAAAAACAGCAGATTTAATTTGTGATATTGTTAAAGAAAAAGTAAATGTATAATATATTTTTTAAATTAGAGTGGTTAATTTAAGTATAGTATTACTTATAAAAACCACTCTATTTTTGTGACTTTTTAGTAATGTTAGAATATTTATTTTTATCTTAGAAAATAATAAAAAGCATTGCTATTTTCTTACTTTTTTAGTAAAATGAAATTATAAAGAAAGGGGAATGTTTATGAAAAAAAGTTTGAAAATACTATTAGCAATAATAATATTGTTATTAATTTGTGTATTAGTATTTAATTCAAAAAAACAAGGTAAAGATGAAAAACAAGAATATGGAGAGAAAAATGTATTTAATAGTAATAATGAAATAAAAACAGCGTTAACATTAAATGATAAAATACAAAATGATACAATATGGTGTGGTACATTTCAGTTATTATGGAATGATTTAAAAAATAATTTAGCAAAACAAAACATTGAATTTAATCCACAGAAGCAGGTAGTAAAAAATTTGAATGAAGAAACATTTACAATTAATGATATATCAGACAAATATTATTATAAAAAAATTGGAGTACCAACAATACAATTAAAGCAAGAAATAGAAAATGCAATTAAAGAAAAATTTAATGAAACAAGTAATATATTAGATAATTTTGAGTGGGATAAAAAAAGTGAGAAAGATTATTTTTTATATGCAATGTTAAAAAAAGAGTTTAGCTTTGAGAAAGAATTTGAGGATTTAGAAAAAGGTTCATTTGGTAGTTACGAAAAAGTAAATTATTTTGGAATAAGAAAAAACAATGATAATGATAAATTGAGAGAACAAGTGGAAGTTTTGTATTATAATAATAAAGATAATTTTGCAATTAAAATAAAAACTAAACAAGAAGATGAAGTGATGCTTTGTAAAAATCCAAAAGGAAATACTTTTAATGAAATGTATCAAAATATTAACCAAGAAAAAAATAATTATTCAGGAAGCAAAGTGTTAGAAGAAAAAGAGATACTAAAAGTACCTAATATTAAAGTAAATCAAAAAACGGAATTTGAAGAAATTGAAAATGAACCATTTTTATTTGAAAATGGTGATAGGTATCTTATAGAAAAAGCTTTACAAACAATACAGTTTGATTTGGATAAAAAAGGTGGCAAAATAAAAAGTGAAGCAGGAATGATGATAAACAAAGCTGACTTGTTGCTAGGTGAAAGTAGAGAGTTTGCAATTGATAATACTTTTGCAATATTTTTAAAAGAAGAAGGCAAAGATAATCCTTATTTTGCGGCTAAAATTGATGATATAACTAAATTTCAATAAAATTATAAAAAATATTGACTTGGAGTAGGCTCTAAGTGATAATATAAGAGAAGTAAAAAGGATGAGTAGAAATGTCATATTTAGGAGAAGATATAAAAAAATTAGGGTTTGGATTAATGAGATTACCACAAAAAGATGGAAAAATAGATATTGAACAAATAAAGGAAATGGTAGATAAATTTTTAGAGGCAAGTTTTACATATTTTGATACTGCGTGGGCTTATGCAGGAAGTGAAGATGCAATAAGACAGGCTTTAGTAGAAAGATATCCAAGAGAAAAATTCCAATTAGCAACTAAAAATGCTGCATGGATAAATTGCAAAACAAAAGAAGAAGCAATATCACAATTTGAAACTTCATTAAAACAAACAGGGGCAGGATATTTTGATTTTTATTTATTACATAATTTAGGTGAAGGCAGAACAAAATTTTTTGATGATTTTGATATGTGGAATTGGATTTTGGAGATGAAACAAGAAGGAAAGATTAAACATACAGGTTTTTCATTCCATTCAACACCAGAGGAATTAGATGAAATATTGACAAAACATCCAGAAATGGAATTTGTGCAATTACAAATAAATTATGCTGATTGGGAAAATCCAGCTATAAAATCAAAAGAATGCTATGAAGTTGCAAGAAAACATGGAAAGCCAGTAATAATAATGGAACCAGTAAAAGGTGGAATGTTAGCAAATCCACCAGAAAAAGTAAAAGAGGTATTTGAAAAGGCAAATCCAGATGTTTCTGTTGCATCTTGGGCAATAAAATTTGCTGCAAATTTGGATGGAGTAATTACAGTGTTGTCTGGAATGAGTAATATTGAACAAATGGAAGATAATTTATCATATATGAAGGATTTTAAAAAATTATCAGATGATGAGGAAAAGACTATAAAAGAAGCACAAGAAGTATTAAAAAGTATTCCTTTAATACCTTGTACAACTTGTAATTATTGTGCAAAAGTATGTCCTATGAAAATAGGAATATCAGGATCTTTTACTGCTATGAATTATTTAACGTTGTATAAAGATAAAGGTGCGGCAAAACATCAAGAGCAATGGTTAGTAGGTGGACATGGATTGAAGTCAGCTTCAGAATGTGTGAAATGTGGAAAGTGTGAAGCTGTATGTCCTCAACATATTCATATTAGAGAATATTTAGAAAAAGTGGCAAAAGAGTTTGCAGAATAAAGTTATTAATTACGAGATAAAAATGATTAATTTATTAGTAATTGGGATAAATATATATGTATAAAAGTTATGGAAAGGGAGATGGCTTATGGAAAAAGCAAAAGTATATTTTACTAAAGATATAACACCAGAAAGTGTAGTGAAAATGTATGAAAAATTAGGAGTAGAATTACCAGGAAAAGTTGCGGTGAAATTACATTCGGGTGAACAAGGAAATCAAAATTATATAAAACCAGAATTTGTAAAAGCAATGGTAGATAGAGTAAATGGAACTGTAGTAGAATGTAATACCGCTTATGGTGGTGCAAGAAATACTACTGAAAAACATAAGAAACTTATGGAAGAACATGGTTGGTCAAAATATTTTCATGTAGATATTATGGATGCAGATGGGAATGATTTGGAATTAAGTATTCCAAATGGAAAAGTAATTAAAACAAATTATGTTGGAAATCATTTGCAGAATTATGATTCAATGCTTGTATTATCACATTTTAAAGGACATCCGATGGGAGGATATGGAGGAGCTTTAAAACAATTGTCAATAGGTTGTGGTTCATCAGAAGGAAAATCATGGATTCATTCAGCAGGAGTGACTAAGAAACAAGAAAAATTATGGGATAATTTACCAGAACAAGATAGATTTTTAGAGGCAATGGCAGATGCTGCATCATCAGTGCATAATATGTTTAAGGGAAAAATAGTTTATATAAATGTAATGTGTAATATGTCAGTTGATTGTGATTGTTGTGCTGTTGCAGAAGATCCTTGTATGAAAGATGTTGGAATACTTGCAAGTGTGGATCCTGTTGCAGTTGATCAAGCTTGTATAGATATAGTATATAATTCTAATGATCCAGGAAGAAATCATTTTGTGGAAAGAGTTGAGAGACAAAATGGTGTTCATACAATAGAGGCTGCTGCAGATCTTGGATTTGGTACTAGAGAATATGAATTAGTTGATGTTGACTAGTGGATCTTTTATAAAAATATAAATTATTGATGTCTACTGTTTATTTATTGTAAAAATTATTCAACTCTTATATAATTAGTGATAAACGGAATGAGAAAGGAAAAATAGAAGATGAAAACTTTGTATTTTGATTGTTCAAGTGGAATAAGTGGAAATATGGCATTAGGAGCATTAACAGAAATAATCGGAGATGAAAAGTATTTAATAAATGAATTAAAAAAATTAAATGTTGATGGTTATAAAATAGAAATATCTAAAAAAGTTAAAAATGGAATAACTGGGACTTATGTTGATGTAATTCTTGAAAATGAGAATAATCATAAACATGGTAATCATGAACATAGAAATTTAAGTGATATAAATAAAATAATAGATAATTCATTATTAGAAGAGAAAGTAAAAGAAATGGCAAAAAAAATATTTATGAGAGTTGCGAAAGCAGAAAGTAAAGTACATAATAAGCCATTAGAAGAAGTGCATTTTCATGAGGTTGGAGCGATTGATTCTATTGTTGATATTATAGGAACAGCAATTTTAATAAATAAGATAAATCCAGATAAAATAATATCAAGTGTGGTAAATGATGGTTATGGATTTATAGAGTGTGTACATGGGATAATGAGTGTACCAGTACCAGCTACAAGTGAAATATTTGCAAATTCAAATGTTAAATTTAGACAAATAGATGTAGATACAGAATTAGTTACACCAACTGGAGCAGCAATAATAGCTGAGTTGGCGGAAGAGTTTACAGTTCTTCCTGCAATGGTAACAGAAAAAATTGGTTGGGGAGCAGGAAAAAAAGATTTAAAAATTCCTAATGTATTGAAAGTTTATTTAGGTGATGTAGAGAAACCAAATGAAGATTTTGTAGTAATGGAAACTAATATAGATGATTGTGGTGGTGAAATATTTGGCTATACACAAGAACTTTTATTTAAAAATGGTGCATTAGATGTGTTTTTTACACCGATTTATATGAAAAAAAATAGACCTGCTTATAGAATGACAGTGGCTTGTAGAACTAAAGATATGTATAAACTTCAGGATATTATTTTTAGAGAAACAACTACGATTGGAATGAGATATCGTTATGAGTATAGAACTGAATTAAAAAGAGAATTAATAGAATTAGATACAAAATATGGAAAAATTAAAGCACAAAAAGTGATTAGTAATGGTCAACCTTATGTTTATCCAGAGTATGAAAGCATAAAAGAAATTGCTTTGGAAAATAATATTCCATTAAAGGAATTGTATAAATTAGAAGAATTGCAATAAAACAGTTAATAAAGTGATTTATGTAAAATTATGTAAATTACTTTATTTTTGTGTGAATATATGATAAAATTTGTTTAGTTATTTGTTTGGAGGGATTAAATTGGAAAAAGAACTAAATTCAAAAATATTTATGATAGAAAATTATAGTAGTAAAAATAATATGGAAGAACAAATAAAAAAATATATAAAGAAATTAAAAATTGAATATCCTACAGCAATTATTACAAAGGAATTTTATAAAGATAAAAACATATTAGTAAGAACTACATTAGTTGAAAATAAAACAAATAATGTTAAAATAGTAAATGAAAAAAACAGAGAAAGAGAAGACGATTGGTATATAAGACAAAGGGGAGAAAGATAATGAAAGAATTAATAAAAATAGTTTCCAAGAAATTGTTTATATATTCAATAATTTTCAACACATTATATTCAATAGCAGATTATGGTGAAGCATTTGTGTTATCACATTTTGGAACAAGTCCTTTAACATTAGATAAATTAATAAAATTAGCCATTTACATTGTAATAACACATATAATTATGCTTGTTTCAGGGAAAATAGCATCATACATAGATAATATTAATAATCAAAAAACACAGACAAAAATACAAAAATATTATTTTAATAAATTACAATCTATGACAATGGAGCAAATTTCAAATCTACATACAGGATATATACATAAATTAATAACAAATTTGTCATTCTACTTTTTTGAAATGACATGGCAATTTGAAATAAGTGTTATTCCTTTAATTATTGGTGGAACTTCCATTTTGATTATGGTTTGTAAACAATCTATTATAACAGGTGTAATATGTATTTTTATATCATCAATAGCTGTTTACCTAAAATATATAATGATAAAAAATAAACAAAAGTTTCAAAAGAAAGTAAATGAAGTAGAGTCAAAATATAATGCAACTTTTATAGATTTTATACAAAATATAATTGCTGTAAGAAAATTAAATATATCTAAATTTTGCAATGATAAAATAACAGAAAATTCAGAAGAATATTTAAAAGTAACGAAAGTAAATGAGAAAAAAAGATCAAATGCAAATGGCATATTTACTGGTTTAATGGATGTTTTATATTTGGTAGTAATTATTAGTACAATTATAATGGTTTCAAATGGTGAAGATGGATTACCATATTTATTATTTTATTTATCAGCAATTGGAAAATTATATTCAAATTTAAACAGTTTAGTTAGATTAATAGATATAACAGAAAGATATAAAACAGCAAAAAAACAATTAGATGAATATTTTAAAGATAATGAGAAATTAATGTTATTAGATAGGTTTGAAAATATTAAATTGAAAAATGTTATATTTTCATATACAAAAGATTCAACCAAAATAAAAATACCAGAATTTATATTAAAAAAAGGAGATAAGATTAGTATTGAAGGAGAATCGGGACAAGGAAAGACAACAACAATGAATATACTAGCAGGTTTATATCTATTAGAAAAAGGAGAGTTACTGGTGGATAATCAATTAAAAAAAGATTGCCGAATGGATTTAGTATTTGTATCTCAAGAAGTTGAAATGTTTGATTTAAGTATAAGAGATAATTTATGTTTAGGAAAAGAGATTTCTGAAGAGAAAATAATGCAATTATTTGATGAGGCAGGATTAATGAGTTGGTATAAACAATTGCCAAATGGACTTGAGACAATGGTTGGAGAAAAAGGAATAAAATTGTCAGCAGGTCAAAAACAAAGATTAAATCTAATTAGAGGGATATTAATAGATAAAGAATTATATTTTTTTGATGAACCGACATCAAATTTAGATGTAGTGTCTGAAGAAAGGATTATAAGTATGATTAAAAAATATTTGAATAATAAAACTTATGTAATAATTACGCATAGACCTAAAATTACAGAATTATGTAATAGGCATTATGTTTTTGAGGAACATGTGATGAAAGAGGTTATCAAAGTATGAAATTTTAGGGTAAATGGAATTCGAAAGTAGAGTAATTTGCAATAGTCATAAAAATTCTCTAATGTGAATACTATTAAACAAAAGTATCACATAGGGGGTTTTTCTGTATGGACCAAAGATCAATAGAAGAACGTGCAGTTGAACTAGCACATTATATAATAGAAACCAAAGACACAGTAAGAGGAGCAGCAAAAAAGTATGGAATAAGTAAAAGTACAGTACATAAAGATGTATCAGAAAGATTGAAAAAGATAAATCCTGGATTAGCTAAAGAAGTAAGGGAAATATTAGAAGAAAATAAAGCAGAAAGACACATAAGAGGTGGATTAGCAACAAAATTGAAATATAGTCACTTGAAAGAAAAAAAGATGCATAGTAATAATTATTAAAAATTAAAAAAGACATACAGGTTTTCCTGTATGTCTGAGTTATACTACGACAGTGTTCATTTGAGTATTAACTGATGAATTTAGAATATGTTTTTTTCTTTTTGATTCAACTGGAGGGGGAATAAGAGGACTATAAGAAGTGCCATCAAAAACTTCTACCTCAACAGTTCTAGTTAAAACATCAGTATAACTATAAGTTACATTACTATTATTTTCTTCATATCTAACTACAAAAATATTTGGATATGCTTTTTCAATTGTGGCTTCTTTAGTAAAGGCTTTAGATCTACCTAAAGAACCTTTTATAATTATCTTTTGACCCACTTTCTCAAAGATGTCAGTTTTAAGATTTGCTATGTCTGATTTACAAATCATATCATCACCTACTCTCTCAAGATAGGTAAATTATAGCATCTTTTACATAATATGTCAAAATAAGAGAAGTAATGTAGAAAGACCGAAAATCCTTTAATATCAATACTTACAAGAGATTAAAAATACAATATTACATTTATAAAACAATTGTATTACAAAAGTATTACATTGTACAATTTGTTAACTATTTTGTGCTAATTTATAGTATTTTTTTAATTAATAGTAAATTTTTTTGTCATTTTTCCGTTAGAGCCTATACCATCAATTCCTTTTTTTCCGTCACGAATTTCAGAAGCTATGTCATCCATAGTAATGTATTTATATGATTCGGTGATTGCAATTTTTTCGGCAACCATGATAGGGTCTAAAAAATCAATTAAAATTCGAGCAGGTGAAGAAGCAAAATTAGCTCCTGCAGAAATAATTGCTTCAAAATAACTTTGACAGGCACCTGCAAAGATAACAGTATTTTTTTTATTTTCAGAATCATATCGTCGTGCTTCTTTTACAGTTTCAATGAAGTGTTTGGAATTTCTATAGTTATAAATGTCATAATAATCAACATTTCTTTTTATCATGCCATCATGTCCAGTAACTACTAAAATATCTGGTTGATATATGCTAAGTAAGGAATATATAACTTTAGGTTGTTTATATTCTGGAATATTTTTGACAATAGCGTTTAATCCGAGTTTTTTGTAGTAATAGTAGGACTTATTAGTGTATTGCTTGTCACCATCTAAATGAAGAATTTTACCAGTTATTACTTTTTCTTTAATATTTCTATTTGTACTTAAAATGCCAATATTGAATTTGTCTAAAGTTTTGGAAGAGATGCTGTCTTGTAATCTAAGGTCTATTTTTTTGTTAAAATCATTTAAAAATTTATTAATAGAACAAGTATCTAAAATTTCTAAATCTTCTAAAGGACTATCTGCTTCGATCCTTTCTGTGATTCCATGTAAAATAGCAATTTTTCCGTGTTTTGTTTTTATGATTTTTCTGATTTTAAATAATATATCTTTTTTATATGATTTTCTAACTGCAATACATCCTTTTTTTATATGTTCCATTAAAAAATCATTCCTTTCATGAGTTATTAATTTATGTGTAACCCAGTTTTTGGGCTAATATATTTTATGTAGAAAAAAGTCGGAATGTTATAATAATGGCTAATATTGTTTGTGTTTGTTTGTAAAATGTCCTAAACAATGCAAGTGTTATTAATGTCTGCTAATGTTATTAATGTCCGATTTTGTTCTAAAATTACATGAAGTGCATATAAATGTATAAAGTAAAACATGAGGTATAATTGCCTCGGGAAAGGATTGGTGTAAAAAATGATAGATACGGCTAAGGAAAATTTATGTGTAAATAAATTGATATCAGAAAAAACAGAAATTGTATTTGTGGAAGGGGATATGATTATTCCAGATTCTAAACCAGATGTTTTAAATACGATTAGTACAAGTGGTATTGCATGTATATATAAAAAAGAATTACAAGATGGTAAAATAAGATTTGATGGTAGTGTTCAAACTTATGTTATGTATGTTCCAGAAGGAATGGAAGAAGGGGTTAGAGGATTAAATACTACATTGGATTTTTCAGAAAATATGGAAATGGATGGCGTAACATCAGATATGCAAGCAGTATTAAAAACTAATGTAAAAAGTGTTGAGGCAAAAGTTATAAATGATAGAAAAATAGGCATTAAAGTAGCATTGGAGGTATCTGTGAAAATATATGCTAAAGATGAAAAAGAAGTTGTTAATGATGTAAAAGATGATAATGAAATGCAGATTTTAAAAACTTCATTGACAGTAAATTCTTTGTTAGGAACAGGGATAACAAAAATTAATGCGAAGGATACTGTACAAATAGATACAATAGATCAATTAGCAGAAATATTAAAGGTGTCAGCAAATATTATAAATAAAGATATAAAAATTAGTTATAATAAAGTTTTAACAAAAGCTGAAGCGGAAATAAAAGTAATGTATTTGACAGAGGACAATAGGATTAATCATATAAGTCCTAAAATAGCAATAGTGGGTTTTATAGATATGCCAGATGTTTCTGAAAATAACACTTGTGATGTGAATTATGAACTAAGAAATATAGTAATAAAGCCTCAACCCCAAGAAGAACATTCAATTTATCTTGAATTAGAATATGAGGTAAGTTGTAATGTGTATGAGGAAAAGGACATGAATTTGATACAAGATATGTATAGACCAGATATAAATTTGAAAATTGAAAGAATGAAATTTACAACTATTAGTGATAAAAAAGTTATAAAACAAACTAGAAATGTACAAGAAAAAATAAATTTGCAAGATATTGAAGGAAAAAATTTAATAGATGTGGAGTCTTATGTACAAATTCAAAAAGAGACTAAAATAAATACAAAGATATTGTATGAAATGGAATTAAAAATGAATTTTATGTTTTTATCACAAAATATGCAGATTTCCACACAAACAGCTATTATCCCATTTGAATATGTTATTGATAATTTAGAAAGAGGAGAAAGCATAAATACAAGAAATGAAATTGAAATATTATCACAAGATTTTGTTATACAAGATGGCGAAAATGTAAGTTGTAATATAAATATTAATATAGAAACAAATATGTATAGAAATAACAATACTAATTTAATAAGTTGTGTGGAAGAAGATGGAGAGAGAGAAGAGCAGGATTATAGTATAGTTATTTATATAGTAAAAAAGGGAGATACATTATGGAATATTGCAAAAGAATTTGGAAGTACTGTTGATGATATAGTAAAGGCAAATGCTATAGAAAATCCAGATGTAATTCAAATAGGTGAAAAACTATATATACCTAAATTTGTTAAAGTGCCATCAAATCGATATGCATGATAAAAGCAAGGTTAAAATATATTCTAGACCACGAATTCATTTGCCAAAAATAAGATTGAATAAAAAAGGGAATGGAGGCATTGAACAAAAAAATAAAGAAAAAATAGTAAAGATATTTATTATATTAGTTATAGCTTTTTCAATAGTAAAATTAATTTTAGATTCAGTAATGCCTATATTTGATGAATTGTGTGCTGATAAGGCTAAATCAATTGCTACTATTGTGTCAAATGAACAATCAACAGAAGTTATGAAAGATCATACTTATGATGAGTTGTTTACTATAGAAAAGGATAATGATGGTAATGTGATAATGATAAAGTCAAATATAGTTAAAATAAATGAGATAATATCAGATGTTCCAAATAGAATTCAACAGGAGATAGATAAAAGGGGTAAAGAAAATGTTGAAATTGCATTAGGTAGTCTTACAGGTATACGTATATTGTCTGGTATTGGTCCACGGAATAAAAATAGTTGTTTCATCAATAGGAAATGTTGAAACAGATTTAAGAAGTGAGTTTATAGCACAAGGTATAAATCAGACTTTGCATAGAGTGTATTTGCAGATAAAATGTGAGGTTAAAATATTGACACCTTTTAATATAATAACTCAGAGCATTGATAATCAGGTTTTATTACTTGAAAATGTTATTGTTGGTCATGTGCCTAATACGTATTATAATTTAGATGGTATAGATAAAAATAATGCGGTTGATTTAATTGAATAATAATATAATCTATATATGTAATGAAATAAAAAACCTCGGAAGTATTGAAACTTCTGAGGTTTAATAGCTTTTGTATAAAAAATATATTATCTTTTTGTAAATTACAAAGGTTGATTTTTCAATAAAAAATGACATTTTTGTATTTATAAGATTATTACATTATAATTTTAAATAACTCTTATTAGATTTTATTATTTGGGAAATAGCCATATTAAGAATAAGATTTATGAATTTATAAACAAAAATAGATTATAAAAATTTATTAATATTATAGACAAATTTTAAATAATACTGTAGAATAATTAACATAGGAAATGATGAGAAACAGATGTGGTTTTGCCACCTGAATTTTGCGAAATATCGTAGGAGAGGTGGTGATGTTTATGATTAAAGTAATACTATTTTTAATATTATCCTTAATGTTTTCTTTAACATTAAACGTTGCCTTGACAGCAGTTCTGTACAAGAACTGGGTTGACAAGCAACTACATAAATAAAAAAAGCTCACATCTGTAACTTTGGCGAGTTAGGTGTGAGTTTTTTCAAACTTAATTCGGCAAAACCACGTTTGTGGATTTGTCATTTCCTATATTTATTATAAGCTATTTAAAGATAAAAAGTCAAGAAAAATATTAAGTTATAATAAATAAATAGTAATTTGTCGCTGAGATTGATTTTGAAATTTGAACAAAAATATAAACATTTAGATGGGTATATAGAATATGCTCATCTTTTATTATGTCAATTAAATATTGTATAATATAGATAGAGTTCTATATACTGCAAACTATCAAAAAAATGTAAGGAGGTAATTGTCATGGGAGAATTATTTGTAGAAAAAGTAATTAATGCAACAAAAGATTTTTTATACAATAACTAAAGAATAATACTGATATATTAAACAAATTTATATCTTCAAAAGAAATTTAAGGATGTTCTACTAGAACTTTAAATTACTATAAAGATAATATAACCAAAATGTTAGATACAATAAATCTTCTAATAGGTGAAATTACTACTGAAATATTAAGAAACTATTTAGCTGATTATAAAGGTAATTCAAAAGTTGGTACGGTAACAATAGATAATATAAGAAGAACATTATCAAGTTTCTTTGCTTGGTTAGAAAATGAGGATTATATTGTAAAAAGTCCAGTTAGAAGATATCAGATATGAACTTTCAAGAAAGAAGTTGTATTGTTTTAGGTAAAGGTAATAGTGAAAGAGAAGTCTATTTTAGTGCAAAGAGTAAAATGTATATAGAGAAATATTTAAAAACAAGAATTGATAACAACGAAGCATTATTTGTGTCATTAATAAAACCTTATAATAGATTAGGAATATCAGGGATTGAAATTGCTATTAGAAATTTAGGAAAACAAGCAAATATAAACAAGGTGCATCCACACAAATTTAGAAGAACAATGGCAACGATGGCTATTGATAAAGGAATGCCTATAGAACAAGTACAAAAATTATTAGGGCATATAAAAATAGATACAACAATGGAATATGCAATGGTTAATCAAAATAATGTTAAAAATTCACATAGGAAATATATTACATAAATAGTATAATACTAAGAATAGAATAAATAAAAAAATAATTGTAATCTTATAGATAAAATGGTATAATTATACATATTTTAGTAAGAAGGAGAAAGATTTATATGGATAAGTTTAAAGAAATTAGACCTATAGTTCTTGGAGTAGTAAGAAAAGGCAATAAATTATTAGTTAGTAAAGGATATGACAAATCAAAAAATCAAGAGTTTTATCGATGCTTAGGTGGAGGGATAGAATTTCTTGAAAGAAGTGAAGATGCATTAAAAAGAGAATTTAAGGAAGAAATAAATATAGAAATAGAGCTTGGTGATTTTTTAGGGATTTCGGAAAATATATTTAATTATAAAGGAAAAGATGCACATGAACTAATATTATTTTATGAGGCATATATTAATGATAAAGATTATCAACAAAAATATGACTTGCTAGATGATGATATAGAAACTGAGGCAGTATGGGTAGATATTGATAAATTTAAAAATAAAGAATTGATTTTATATCCAGCACAAATTTTTAACTATTTATAGTTTGATATATTAAAATAAAAAATATAATAATGGAGAAAAAGATTATGAATGATTTAGTATTTTTTAACAAAGAGTCAAAAAAATTTGCGATAATGTAAATGATTTTAGAAGTGTATGGCCACCCAAAGTAGAAAATATGGAAATATTAAATGAATATTTAAGTTCACGAGAATTTGTATCCAATAAAAATGATAAAATTTCAGAAATTGAAAATGATATGTCAAATTTCTTGCATACGAAATATTTTTCTTTTTTTGATTCAGGAGCCTCTGCAATACATTCTGCATTAATAGCATGTAATGTTACATATGGAGATGAAGTTATTGTACCATCATGGACTTTTGCTGCTCCTGCATTCCAAGTATTAAGGGTTGGAGCTATACCAATATTTGCTGATATAAAGCCAGATACATACAATATAGACGAAAATAATGTCATTAAATTATTAAATAAATTTAAAAAAGTAAAAGCTATAATTGCAGTACATATGCAAGGATATCCTTGTAATCTTAAAAAAATTAGAAAAATTGCTGATGACTATAATATAAAGTTGATTGAGGATTGTGCTCAAGCATTTGGAGCAAAAATTGATGATAAATATGTTGGAACATATGGAGATGTAGGATGTTTTAGTTTTATGCCAGTAAAGCAATTAGCTTCATGTGGTGAACTAGGAGGAATTTGTACAAATAACGTGGACTTATTTAATAATGCAAATTCTGTAAAAACATATGCACAAAAAATAATAGAGGGAGATTATAATTTTTATTATAATTCATTTACATATGGTTATAATTATAAACCTAGTGCATTAAATTGCATTTTTCTAAAATATCAATTAGAACATTTTAACACAACAATAAGCAAAATTAAAAATAATGCAAATAAATTAACAGATTTTTTAATTAATAAAACAGATTTTTTAGTACCACCAATAATAGAAAAAGGATATGAACATGTATATCATTTATATAGAATATCTTGCAATACATCAGACTTAAATATAAAAAATACTGGAAAATTTAGAAAATTAATTATGAATATATTAAAAGAAGAAGGATTAACAACAAGATTATACCAAACTCATCCAGTTTATAAACAACCAATTTTTCAACAAGTATTTAGTCAAGATAAATCAAAATTATATCCTTGGTTATTTAATGAAGAGTATATAGATTTATATAGACAAAATTATTCGGATATTAACCATGACAATACATTAGCAGTAATAGATAATACTTTTGCTATAGGAGATACAAGTTCAGCACCGTTTTATCTAACTAATCCTGATATAGTTGACTTATATATAGAGGGGTTTAAGAAAATTATTAATAATTTAGATCAGGTAATCGATTATTGTAATAATGAAAAGATTTATACAAGTCCTTATAATGAAATTGTTGGATTATCAGATACAAAAGGAATATTTATATAAAAGCTAATGTTTACATAATGCATTGACAAAGATATATAAGAGATGGTATAATTTCTTCTGTAGGTTACTTAGTTTAGATAAAGGGATTCTTTTATCACAATTAAATGGAGGTATCATTATGTATAATGCAAGAATTGAAGACAATGTAACTTTGTGTGTATTGAAACCTGATGCTTATGAAAGAAACATTGTTGATAATATTATCAAGGATATTCAAAAAGAGGGATTTGAAACTACCAACTTTGTTCAAAAACGGCTTACTGTAGATGATGTATGTGTGCTGTATCATGAAAGTAAAGAACAACCATATTTTCTGGAGTTATTAAGCTATATGACATCAGGAATTTCGGTTTTTTTCCTTATAAAAGCATCTAATGCTGTAAATCGGTTTAATGATTTTGTCGGAGCAACAAATCCATCTTCTAGTGTTGAAGGTACTCTTAGAAAAAAGTATGGATTAAGTATTTTAAAGAATACTATTCATTCCTCTAATGCAAACAGATTGTATTTTGAAGTTAAGCAATTATATAACGTTGAAAGTATTGAGGAGTTGATAAATTTTCCGTATTATTTTAAGTTGAAAGATGGTACAATTTGCCATACAGTGTCAGAACATTGCTATGATGAATCAGGAAAAGTTATTGGAATTCCTAAGTATTTCCGTGTTGATGCTACAGAAAGAGATTCAAGAGTTATCAATGGATATTATTATGGAAGAAACAACTCAATTGAAGAATCTATTTTATATTCAAAACTTTTTACAAATACACAGGTTGGAAAAGTGAATAGGTTTGGAGAAGAACTATGCTTATTTGATGTAAGCGAAATTGAAAGGATTTATAATCCATTTGATAAAGCAAAAGAACTTTATCAATATGATGGAGATGAAGCAATTTTAAGAGATACTAAATTGATAATTAGCATTATGATAACTGAGTTAGGGATTGCTCTAGATGATATTGGAATTGAAGGAAGCATCCTGATTGAAGGATATCAAGAAAATTCTGATATTGATATTGTTGTTAAAGGAATTGAATCTATTAAAAAACTTCAAAAAAATTTTAGACTTTTAAAAGAAAATCGTTTTATTAAATTATATGATAAAGCAGATTTAAGCCTAATTTTTTCAAGAAGAAAAAAATATGCATCATTCGACACATTAGATGAAATGTTAGAACAAGAATGCAATAGAACAGTAGGACTAATAAAAGGCAGAAGATTTTGGATGCAACCAATTTTGGGAAACAATTATCTAGAAATGCAGGAAAACCGTAGACTCCATAAACTCGAAACTTTCTGTTCGGATGCTGAAGTAGTGGACTCAAGTAATGCTTTCTTATGGCCAACGTATTATACTGTCTATAACAAGCATTATGGATTAGTAAAAGTGGAATGCTATGATCCAGTGTATATGAATCAAGCTACTAAAGGAGAACAAGTTTACATTAATGCTCCTATGTATATTGATTTAGATACAGAGGATAAAATCGTAGTTTTAGCACCCTGGATTAAAGAGAGCCAAGTTTTCAAAAAAGCAAAAAAGTAAAACATAAGTGATGCTAAAAACGCCAATTCTTTATTAAAGAGTTGGCGTTTTTACAAAATTTTAAATAATGATAGCCTCACCGATAAATTACAATCTATTTAAATAACGATTTGTTGTATTAAGAAATACAAAGCTAATTATGCCAAAAATAATAAAGAGGCATAGTTAGTTTTTTGTGCGTTTTAGATAAATTATGACTATAAAAAATAAATTTGTATATTACTAGCATATTACTTGTATATTACAAATTTAAAGTGCAAACAAATATAAAAATAAAAACATTGATATTTCAATGCTTGCAGACGTTTGAAAGTAAAAATTACCGAACAGCAATAAAAAACCTCGGAAGTCTTGAAACTTCTGAGGTTGAATTGATTTTGATAAAAGCTCTTTTTATCTCTTGCTAAATTGTGGAGCTTTACGAGCTTTTTTAAGACCGTATTTTTTTCTTTCTTTCATACGTGGATCTCTTGTTAAGAATCCATTTGATTTTAAAGCTGGTCTGTATTCTATATTAGCTTCATTTAAAGCTCTTGCAATACCATGACGTATAGCTCCAGCTTGACCTGTAAATCCGCCACCTTTTACAGTACAAATTACATCATATTTAGTTGTTGTATTTGTAATAGTTAAAGGTTGTTTAACAATAACTTTTAAAGTTTCTAATCCGAAAAATTCATCAATATCTTTTCCATTTATTGTGATTTTTCCAGAACCTTCTACTAATCTTACTCTTGCTACAGAAGATTTTCTTCTACCTGTACCATAATAAACAATATTTTCTGTTTTAGCCATTTTTATTTAACCTCCCATATTTCTGGTTTTTGTGCTTGGTTTTGATGTTCACTACCAGCATAAACTCTTAATTTTTTTAGTTGTGTTCTACCTAAAGAGTTGTGTGGTAACATACCTTTAACAGCTAACATCATAGCTTTTTCAGGAGTTTTTTCTAACATAACTCTAGCTGGAACTTCTTTCATTCCACCAATGTATCCTGAATGATGTCTGTAAATTTTTTGGTCCATTTTATTTCCTGTTAATTTTACATCTTTACAATTGATTATGATAACGTGATCACCTGTATCAATGTTTGGTGTAAATGTTGGTTTGTGTTTTCCTCTTAATAATTTAGCAGCTTCTGTAGCAACTCTACCTAATGGTTTTTCAGCTGCATCAATAATATACCATTTGCTTTCTACTTCGCCTTTTTTAGCGCTATATGTTGTATTATTCATGATTGATAATACCCTCCTATTTATCTTAAATTTTATATGAACTTATTGCCAAAGTTACCGGGGAGAAACTTGTGGTTTTAAGTTTCAATCTGTTTTACGTTTACATATTTTATTACAAAAATCAGCATTTGTCAATATTTTTTTGAAAAATTGGTTAAAACTATTGATAAAAAATTTTTTTGAATTTATAATATAAAATACTATTATAAGAAAAAACTTGCATAAAATGAATAGTAAGATAAAAAGTAGTTTAAATGGAAAAGGAGGGAGTAAATGACAAAAGTAAGAAATAAACAATCGGAAAAAACAAACAAACAAGGTTTTTTACAAGGTGTAATAACCTTGATGTTTTCGCAAGTTTTAATAAAATTATTAGGAATGGTATATACACTTTATTTAACAAATAGAGAAGGCTTTGGGGACAAAGGAAATGGAATAGTATCAAGTAGTTATCAAATATATGCAATGCTGTTGACAATATCATCAATAGGAGTGCCAAATGCAATATCAAAATTAGTATCAGAAAAAGTAGCAATAGGAGACCATAGAGGTGCTTATAGAATATTTAAAGTAGCATTTGCAACATTTGCAGTGATTGGATTAGTAGGTAGCCTATTACTATTTTTAGGTGCACATGTAATAGCATATAGTTGGTTGCAAATACCAGAAGCAGAAATGACTTTGGTTGCATTATCACCTGCTATATTTTTTGTAGCAATAGCATCTGTTATGAGAGGATATTTTAATGGTAGACAAGAATTGAAGGCTACAGCAAGATCACAGACTTTAGAACAAATTTTTAAAACAGTTTTAACAATAATTATAGTTGAGATAGTTGCAATAATATCACATGTTTCAACAGAATGGATGGCAGCAGGTGCAACACTTGCAACAACACTTGCTACTTTTGCAGGTTTTGGATATTTATATATGTACTACCAAACAGAAAAAATGGAAAGGGCAAGAGAGATAAAATCAACAGTAAATTATAAATATGAAAAAGTAAAAAGTATTATAAAAAAAGTTTTATTAGTTTCAACTCCAATAGCTTTAACAGCAATAATGTCATCATTAAATAAGAATATAGATTCTTTTACTGTAGTAAGAAGTTTAAAACAATTTATGACAGAAGATGAGGCTTTGACACAATATGGAATTTTGGGTGGTAAAGTTGATATGCTTACAAGTTTGCCACTTTCAATAAATGTAGCATTTTCTACAGCATTAGTACCAGCAATATCTGCAGCAAAGGCTAGAAAAGACAAAAAGACTATAACTGAAAAAACATCTTTTTCATTATTAATATCAATGTTAATAGGGCTACCATGTACTGTTGGAATGTTTATATTTGCAGGACCAATTTTAAGTTTATTGTTTCCAAATGCAAGTGCTGGTGAAGCAATATTACAAATAAGTTCTTTAACAATAATATTTACAATATTAGATCAAACAATAAATGGAGCATTACAAGGATATGGAAAATTAATGGTACCAACGGTGGCGTTTGGGTGCCGGAGTACTTGCAAAATTGGTTTTAAATTTGATATTAGTTCCAAACCCAGCTTTTGGAGCTTGTGGGGCAGCATGGGCATCTGTAGTATGTCATGTTATTGCTTTTACAATAGCTAGTACAGCATTAAGAAAAAATATTAAACTTAATTTACCAATTTCAAAAATTTTAATAAAACCACTTATTGCTGTAGCTATTATGGGAATTTGTTCATATTTTACATATTCTGTATTAATTGGTATAATTGCTAAAAAATTGGCTACACTAATAGCAATAATTGTTGCAGTAATAATATATGTTTTAGCTATAGTTGCTTTAAGAGTTTTTTCAAAGGAAGAAATTTTACAGTTACCTAGTGGTAACAAAATATATGGGATTTTAGAGAAAATGAAAATTTATTAAATGTTGGCTAAATGAAAAAATATTACTAAATTATAAAATAAAAATTAGAAAAAAATTGCTAAAAGTAGAAAAAAGCCCTAAAAATTAAAGAATTTTCAAAAAAAATAAAAAAAAAAGAAGGATTTAATCGAAATATGGCGAATAATTCTAAGTAGTACAGTTATTGCTAAGTTCAGGCGATAAACGTACATAACATTTAATCTTATAGGAGGTAATTTAAATGAACAAAGCTGATTTAATCGCAGCAATAGCTGCAAAAACAGGAGACACAAAAAAAGTAGCTGAAGCATCAGTTAATGCTTTTGTTGATGTTGTAACAGAAACACTAAAAAAAGGAGACAAAGTTCAATTAGTTGGTTTTGGATCTTTTGAAGTTAGAAAAAGAGCTGCTAGAAAAGGTAGAAATCCTCAAACTAAAGAAGAAATCAAAATACCTGCATCAAAAGCTCCAGTATTTAAAGCTGGTAAAGCATTAAAAGATTTAGTAAACAAAAAATAAAAAATAAATAACATATAAATATATGAAGAGGGCTTTCTTTGAAGAGAACCCTCTTTTATAATATTCTAGGAAAGTTCTCCGAACTTCCTAGAATATTAAAAATAACAATGCCGCGATATTTGCTAAAGCAAATTTCGCGCACGAACAAAGACGCGGACTTTAAAATGTTTTAATAAGTGCCAATGCTATTAATGTCCGCTTTTGTTCTATATGTGTTTTGAGTCTGTTCCTAAAATCATCTTAGAGATGTGTACGTCACGTAATTGGTCACGTCTGACATTTCCTGGTGCTCCCATCATTAGGTCTTCGGCTTTACTGTTAAGAGGGAATGCTATTACTTCTCTGATAGTTTCTGAATTAGATAATAGCATTAACATTCTGTCAATACCAGGGGCGATTCCAGCGTGTGGTGGTGCACCAAATTGAAATGCTGTGTATAAAGCGCCAAATTTAGTTTTTACTTCTTCTTCAGTATATCCTGCCATTGTAAAGGCTTTTAGCATAATGTTTATGTCATGGTTACGAACTGCACCAGAAGATAGTTCAATACCGTTACAAACAATGTCATATTGATATGCTAAAATGTCTAAAGGATTTTGATTTTCTAGAGAGTCTAATCCTCCTTGTGGCATTGAAAATGGGTTATGGCTAAATGCAATATTGTCATGTTCGTCTAATTCAAACATTGGAAAGTCTATTATCCAACAGAATTGGAAAACATTATTATCTATTAGCTCTAATCTTTTACCTAGTTCCATTCTTATTTGTCCGGCAAGTTCTGTGGCTCTTTTTTCATTATCTGCTATAAAGAAAATAGTGTCATTTTTGTGTAAATCGGCTAAAGTGATCAGACTTTGCTTTAGATTGTCAGGTATAAATTTATCAATTGGACCTTTAAAACTCATGTCTTCTTGAACCTCTAAATATCCTAGACCGGCCATTCCAATAGACTTTGCATAATCAAGCATTTTTTCATGAAATCCTTTTGACATGTGACCTTCTACTTTTATAGCTCTGACAGTTCTGTTGATAAATGGTTTAAAAGTACATTTTTTGAAAAAGTCAGATAGGTCTATAATATATAAAGGATTTCTTAAATCAGGTTTATCTGAACCGTATTTTAACATTGCTTCTTTATATGTGATTCTTGGAAATGGATAATTAGCAATTTTTTTGTCAGAGAATTTTTTAAAAGTATTATACATAACAGGTTCCATTACATTAAAAACATCTTCTTGAGTTGCAAAACTCATTTCCATGTCTAATTGATAAAATTCACCAGGAGCTCTATCTGCACGTGCATCTTCATCTCTAAAACATGGTGCTACTTGAAAATATTTATCAATACCAGAAACCATTAGTAATTGTTTAAATTGTTGTGGTGCTTGTGGTAAAGCGTAAAATTTTCCAGGATGTAATCTGCTAGGAACTAGGTAATCTCTGGCTCCTTCTGGTGAAGAACTTGTTAGTATTGGAGTTTGAACCTCTAAAAATCCTTGTTCAATCATTTGATTTCTTAAATATTGTATAACCTTACTTCTTAAGATAAGATTATTTTTTAATCTTTCGCTTCTTAAATCTAAATAACGATATTGTAAGCGTAAATCTTCTCTAATGTCTTGTTTTGTGTTAATTTCAAAAGGTAGATTTTTTGTTCTTTTTCCTAAAATAGTGATTTCTTCAATTCTAATTTCAACTAATCCTGTTTTTAGTTTTGTGTTGATAGTTTCTTCGTCACGTTTTTTGACTTCGCCATATACTGTAACAGTAGATTCTAATGGAATATGTGAAGCAAAATCAACATCTTCTGCTTTTCCTGAAGTTACAACTTGTGTAATTCCGTACATATCTCTTATGTCTAGGAAAACTAACCCTCCTAAATCACGAATTGTTTGAACCCAACCTGATATTTTAACTTTTTTGCCTATATCAGAAAGGCTAATTTCATCACATTTGTGTGTTCTGTAATCATTCATTATTACACCATTCCTTTCCCGAGGCATAATTAATTGAAAAAATGTGAGTAGTAACTTTTTCAATGATAACCTCATTATTGGACGTCAAAAAAACGTCCAATGCATATATATGCAGGGACGAAATAATTCCGCGGTACCACCCAGCTTGAAAATATAAAATATGATATATTTTCCACTTTATAAAACATGCTCCAATGTGTTTCACAAATTAGGTTGACCTTAAAGGGCTTGCAGCCGATGACCCTTATTCTCTTAAAGTAAGTTCTAATTGTTTTGCATTGTACAAACGCATTTTGATATCTTGTGAAAGTTTTTTTACTTTCTATATTGTTTACTATTTTACATACTTTATTCATATTTGTCAATAAAAAATTAAAAAGTTTACTTGTAATTTTTAAAAAAGCGTTATATAATATGAAAAATTAAAAATAGGAGATGGTTACATGAAAGTAAGCAAAGAAGAGATTTTGCATATAGCAAAATTAGCAGATTTGATTTTAAATGATGATGAAGTAGAAACATATTTGGAACATTTGCAAGATATATTGGAATTTGCAAATACTGTAAATAATGCACCTGTAGACGGATTGGATATAACAATAGGAGCAAATGAAGCAAAAAATGTATTTAGAAAAGATGAAATAAAAGTATTTGAAGATAGAGATGCATTATTGCAAAATGCACCAGAAAAGGAACAAAATATGTTTAAAATACCAAAAGTAATAAACTAAATGAAAATGTAGCTTGAAATTATTGAAGTTAAAATTTTTAAAATGAATTTTAGGCATATTTAGGCATAGAGAAAGGAATGTGATAGAAATGGATATTACTGAATTAACAGTTCATGAATTAATTGAAAAATTAGAGAAAAAAGAACTAACATCAACAGAAATAACACAAAGTTATGTTGATAGAATAAAAGAAAAAGAACCAGAAGTACAAGCATTTGTAACAACATTAGAAGATGACGCTTTAAAACAAGCAAAAAATATAGATAAAAAGAGAGAATCAGGAGAAATAACTAATAAGTTAGCAGGGATACCTATAGGAATAAAAGATAATATGTGTACAAAAGGAATAAAAACAACATGTAGTTCACGTATGTTAGAAAATTTTGTGTCACCTTATGATGCAACAGTTGTGGAAAAATTAAATTCAGAAAATTTAATAGATTTAGGAAAATTAAATATGGATGAATTTGCAATGGGAGGTTCAACAGAATATTCATATTTTCATAAAACATTCAATCCATGGAATTTGAATAAGGTACCAGGAGGTTCATCAGGTGGAAGTGCGGCAGCAGTTGCAGCAAATATGGTGCCTTGGGCATTAGGAAGTGATACAGGTGGATCAATAAGACAACCATCAAGTTTTTGTGGAGTTGTAGGATTAAAACCAACTTATGGATTAGTATCACGTTATGGATTAGTAGCATTTGCATCATCATTAGACCAAATAGGACCAATAACAAAAGATGTAGAGGATGCAGCAATATTATTAAATTTAATTGCAGGACATGATGAAAAAGATACAACATCAGCAGATATGTCTAAAAGAGATTATACTAAAAACTTAAAAAGTGATATAAAGGGAAAGAAAATAGGTGTTCCTAAAGAATTTTTTGGAGAAGGAATAAATGCTGGAGTAAAAGAAAAATTACAACAAGCAATAGAAACATATAAAGAATTAGGCGTAGATGTTGAAGAATTTTCATTGGATATAGCTAAATATTCATTGGCAACTTATTATATAATAGCGTGTGCAGAGGCAAGTTCAAATTTGGGTAGATTTGATGGAATACGTTATGGTTATAGAACACCAGAATTTTCAAATTTAAAAGAACTTTATAAGAAATCAAGAAGTGAAGGATTTGGACCAGAAGTAAAAAGAAGAATAATTTTAGGAACTTATGTGTTATCATCAGGATATTATGATGCTTATTATAAAAAGGCCCAACAAGTACGTACTTTAGTTATGAATGAATTTAATAAAGCATTTGAAAAATATGATGTAATATTAACACCAACAGCACCTACTGTGGCATTTGATATTGGTTCGAAATCAAATAATCCGTTAGAGATGTATTTGGCAGATATATGTACAGTTTCTGTAAATATTGCAGGCTTACCTGGAATTTCTATTCCATCTGGTGTTGATAGTGAAGGAATGCCAGTTGGAATGCAACTAATAGGAAATAAATTTGATGAAGAAAAATTATTAAATATGGCATATATTTTTGAACAAAAAACAAAATTCAGAGAAAAATATTCACCAAAATTTATTAAATAACTAGAGGTGCAAAATAGTATTCCTTTAAAATCTAAATATAGAAATAAGGGATTTATAGTTTGAAAGTTATTACTATGTGTGCCTTTGAGTGAAGTGCGAAAGGAATGAATAAAAATGAATGATTATGAAGTAGTAATTGGACTAGAAGTCCATGCAGAATTATCAACAAAAACAAAAATATTCTGCTCATGTCCAACAAGTTTTGGAGCAGAACCAAATACACATGTATGTCCTATATGTATGGCAATGCCAGGAACATTACCAGTATTAAATGAAAAGGTAGTAGAATATGCGGTAAAAGCAGGATTGGCAACAAATTGTGAAATATCAAGAGATAGTAAAAATGATAGAAAAAACTATTTTTATCCAGATTTACCAAAATCATATCAAATATCACAATTTGACAAACCACTTTGTGAACATGGATATATAGAAATAGATACAGAAGAAGGTAAAAAGAAAATACGTTTATTAAGAATTCACATTGAAGAAGACGCAGGAAAATTAAATCATGATGAATTTGCAGGTGGAAGTTTAGTAGACTTGAATAGAGCAGGTGTTCCATTAATAGAAATGGTTTCAGAACCAGATTTAAGAAGTGCAGAAGAAGTAGAAAAATATTTGAAAAAACTAAAATCAATATTGGAATATATAGAAGTTTCAGATTGTAAAATGCAAGAAGGTTCTTTGCGTGCAGATGTAAATGTATCTGTTCGTAAAAAAGGTGATACAAAATTAGGAACTCGTACTGAAATGAAGAATATGAATTCTTTTAGAAGTATAACAAGAGCAATAGAATATGAAGTGCAAAGACAAATTGATGTTATAGAAGATGGAGGAAAGGTTGAACAAGAAACATTAAGATGGGATGAAGTTTCAGGAAAAACTTTTTCAATGAGAGATAAAGAAGATGCTCAAGATTATAGATATTTTCCAGATCCTGATTTGGTGGCTATAAAATTATCAGAAGAGTATATAGAAAATATTAAAAAATCATTACCGGAATTGCCAGAAAGTAGAAAAGAACGTTATATGAATGAGTATAAATTATCAGAGAAAGATGCGAATATTATAACATCATCTAAGTATTTATCAGATTTGTTTGAAAAAGCTACAGAAATATGTAATAATGCAAAAGCTGTAAATAACTGGATTATATCAGATATATCAAGAATATTAAATGAAACAGAAATGGAGCCAATACAAATACCATTTGATTATACACAATTAGCAAAATTAGTGATGTTAATTGACAAAGGTACAATTAGTTCAAGTATTGCTAAAAAGGTTTTAGTAGAATTATTTGAAAATCCAAGAGATCCAGAAGATATTATAAAGGAAAAAGGATGGATTCAAATTTCAGATGAAGGTGCAATAAAAGAGATAGTCTTAAAAATATTAGATGAGAATCCTCAATCTATTGCAGATTTTAAAGCTGGAAAAGATAGAGCTTTAGGATTTTTAGTTGGACAGGCTATGAAACAAACAAAAGGAAAGGCAAATCCTAAAATGTTGAATGAAATGTTTTTAGCTGAATTGAATAAATAGTAAGAATATTAAAATTTTAAGATTCAACTTTTCCAAGCCCTTATTATTAAGATTTTCTTAGTAATGAGGGCTTGAATATTGGTTATGATATTTGCTAAATTCTGTTTTGAAAGGTAAAGATGTAAAATTTCAATTTTAAATTAATCTTTTTTTAAAAGAATCTACTACAATACCGCAAATTAAAAATTCTACAGAAAATAGTAAACTTATTTGGAAGAGCATAATTCCAATATTAAAAATAAGAGGTGTTGAAAACCAAAAAATATATGTAATTAGAAGTGAGATTGATAATATGCATAATATGATACAAAATGTAATTCCATTTTTTATTATTAATTTTGTTTTTTGGTCTAAATTTTTTATTGTATCTTTTATTTTATTTTTCATAAGCATCACCTAAATTGATGTTAGCATATATTGATATGCAAATCAATGGAAGTTTTGACCAAAAAAATATTGAATTATATTTTACTATAATTCAATATTTTTTTTAATAAAAACTATGCATAATCTTTATTTTAAATTAAACTTAAGCCATAGCTGAATTTAATTTTTTTGATAAACTAGATTTTTTTCTAGCAGCAGTGTTTTTAACAATAACACCTTTTGTACAAGCTTGATCAATTTTCTTTGTAGCTTCTGAAAATAATTTTTTAGCTTCATCCATATTTCCAGCTTCGATGGCTTGTTCAAAATTTTTAATAGCTGATTTATATCCAGATTTTATCATATTATTTCTTAAAGTTTTTTTCTCAATTACTTTAACTCTCTTTTTTGCTGATTTAATATTTGGCATATCTAGCACCTCCTCTTAGTCAATATTACACTATAACATTAGCTATTCTACCATACTTTTTCATGTTTGGCAAGTGTTTACAGAAAAATTAAATAGAATTTTAGAAAATTCCTTGTAAAGTAAATGTAAGTGTGATATATTGTAAAAGATAATAATTACAGAATATGTTATGTTAAATTTTTATAAATACGATTAAAAGATAAATAATATAAAAGAAAAACAAGGAGAAGTGATAAATATGATAGCAATTGGAAGTGACCATGGAGGATACCAATTAAAAGAAAAAATAAAAAAATATTTAGAAGAAAAAGATATAGAATATAAAGATTATGGGACAAATAGTGAAGAAAGGACAGATTATCCAATATATGCAAAAAAAGTTGCAGAAGCAATTCAAAACGGAGAGGCAGATAAAGGAATTCTAATATGTCGTTCGGGATTTGGAATGACAGTAGTTGCAAATAAATTCAAAGGGATAAGAGCTGCTGCAATATATAATGAGGAATCTGCAAAATTTGCGAAAGCGGATGATGATATAAATGTAATAACATTAGGGGCAGATTACTTAACAGAAAATGAAACTATATGTATAATAAGAAATTGGTTGGCTTCAGAATTTAAAGGTGGAAAGTATGAAGAAAGATTAAAAATGTTAGAAGAGATAGAAAGAAATAATATGAAATAAATATAGGATATGGGGGGTATTAATATGTGGGGAGATATAGCCATTGCATTTATACTTGCATTTGTAGTAGCATTTGTAGCAACGCCATATACTATGAAAATAGCAAAAAAGATAGGTGCAGAAGATATACCAAAAGATAAAAGAAGGACACACAAAAGAACAATACCTAAATTTGGAGGACCAGCAGTAATACTAGGTTTTTTAGTATCAACAATATATTTATTAATAGTAATGTCATTGGAAAAAACAATAAACTTATTTGGAGTAGAACAATATGCAAAAAAATTAATAGGATTTTTTATAGCAATAATAATATTAGCAATTTTTTGTGTAATAGATGATACAAAAACAATAAAGCCTCTAACAAAGTTGACAGGACAGTTATTAGCAGCAATAATAGTTGTATTATCTGGAATAACTATAGATGGAATAACATTGCCATTTCTAAATTTTCCAGAGATGCATGAAGTTATATCTGTAATTTTAACAATAGTATGGATAGTAATAGTAACAAATGCGATAAATTTGATAGATGGGTTAGATGGCTTATCATCTGGTATATCTGTAATATCAGCTGTATCATTATTAATAATATTTGTATTAAATGGTTCATCAATGGTGTCAATAGTTTTGATAACAGCTTTAGCAGGGGCTTTAGTAGGATTTTTACCATATAATTTTTCACCTGCTAAGACTTTTTTAGGAGATACTGGATCAAATTTTTTAGGATTTTCTTTATCAATAATATCAATATTAGGTTCAGCAAAAACATATACAGCAGCTGTAATTGTATTACCATTAATAGTTTTGGGTTTACCAATATTTGATACTTTTATGGCAATAGTAAGAAGAATAATAAAGGGAAAATCAATAAAAGCAGTTTTTAAAGCTGATAAAGGGCATTTGCATCATAGATTATTAGCTAAAGGATATAGTCAAAAACAAGCAGTTATATTGCTTTATGGTGTTAGTGCTATATTAGGTATGTTTGCAATAATAATATGTGATAGTGGGATATGGAAGGCACTTTCATTTTTACTTATTGTAATTGTTGCAATAGTGGCAGGTTATAGAAATTTTTCACCAGAAAGAACAGGAAAAGAATCTTATGAGTGCTTACAGTGTAAATATATATATAATCCAAAAGTTGGGAATGAGAAAGCAGGCATAAAACCAGGAACTGAATTTAAAAATTTACCAGATTCATGGGTTTGCCCAGTTTGTGGTGAAAGTAAAGATATGTTTCAAGTTCATCAAGATGATAGATAGTAATATAAAGTTATGATTATATAATATTAATCATGACTTTTTAATATTATATGAAACTTCTCCGAACTTTTTACAAAATATACATAATATGTTGACAAACATTTTGCACTATGATATAATTGTGCAAGATATTTAATTATGTAATATTATGAGAAATTTCATAATATTAGCAAAAGTAAATATACTTTTTAGAAAGGAGTTTAAGTGAGTAACTATTAATGGATTGAAAATGGAGGACAAAGATTTTGAGAAAAGAACAATTTAAAAAAATTGCACAAATACGGCCCAAAAAGATTTTTTGCCCTATTTGCGAAGAATGGGTAGAAAATGAAGGAATAGGTTTGAAAATTGTTCATAAATGTGCATTTGAAAGGTTTAAATTCATTTATGATACAGATGAATATAAAGTATTTTTGGAGCCAGATGCTTTTTGTGCAAGAATAAATGATAATAATGAGCAGGTTGATTATAGACGTATTAAAATAGATGAAAATGAGGTTTATTTTAATAGTACTGTAGAGAAAGTTTATAATAAATGTAACGGTGAAAGCTTTAATATTAAATGTGATAAGTGTTATAATTTTTTTAGATGGTATCCAGAAGGGAAAGCTTCTATAACTTTTAAATTCGAATACGATAAAAAAGATTTGATTAAAGCAGGTCTTTGGGATGATGAAAAAGTGGAAGAAATGGAAGAATCAAGTGAGCAGTGTGAAGAAAATAAAGATCAGGAGGAAAAAACTATGGCAGCAGAATTAGCAGGAAAAACAGGATTAGTAGCAGGATTAGGAGAAGTGTCTAAAGGCTTTGATTTCAAATCAATTGCTAATGATTTAGGTGTTGAGTTTGGAATTAATCCAGATAGTAGAGTAAAATCTACTTTGCTTGGAACAGTCTTTGAGTACGAAGATGGCCGGTACAGGGGATTTGATCGGAAAACAGGTCTAGTAACAGATTATGCTTCTATTAAGGCTATTTCATTACCAGCAGTTGTAGTTCCGGTGACTTCTGTAAAAAAAGGAGAAATGATTCTTCGAAACGGTGAATTTTTCTTTATTACTGAGGCAGAAAACCCAAAAGAAGTAAAGGGTGCAAATTTACAGACTTTAAAGGAAGAAAAGCTGCTTCCGGTAGCAAATCCTATTGGAGTAATGTGTTATACAAGACTTATTTCATTAGGAGAAATACTGGGATTTAAAGGTGAGACAACTCAGAATGCAAAAATTGCATTGTGGATTGTAACATTACTTGCTAAAAAGATTAGTGAAGAAAGTATTGACTCTGTTAATGAAAAAATTACTGATTTAACAGATAAGAGCGAAAAGTACTTTGAGTTGTTGTTCCCATTTGCGATTGTTGCTTTTGCAGCACGTATTATTAATGAGGATAAAAAGGGAAAAGAAAAAAATGGAATTAATGGTAAGAATATTGCAGAAGCAGTGAAAAATACATTTGGTATTGATATGCCGGAGTTAAATGACCCAAAGAATATGAAAAGATTAGCAGTAGTTGGTGCGGCAACAGGTGCAGCAGCATTACTTCTTAAAAAGAAATTAGAAGAAATAGCAAATAAATGTGAAGGAGAAGAAGTAAATAAGCAGGAATCAAAAGATACAATTTCAAAGATTTATGCTATTGTAAAACCGTACGAGAAAACTATCAAAAAAATCTTGCCAGTTGCTCTTGCTATCTGTGCATTAAAATTATTTAATGGTGAAAAATTTGATGAAGTTCAGGAAAAGTTGGAAGGTGTATTAGAGACTGTTGAGACTACTGTTTGCAGTAAGTTTGGCGTTAGTAATGAAATCTTTAACAAAGAGAACATCAAGAAGGTTCTTATTATTGCAGGAGTATTGGCTGTAGTTTTTGTAGCTTATGGCAAAAAAATCAAAGGTGAAGGAACAGCAGAAAATGCTAAATTTACAGAATTGCTTAAAGGAGTGGCACCAATTATTCCTGTAGTAGTATTAGTATTTCCGCAGCTCAAAAAAGTTTTCTCAAAATTTATGAAAGATGAGGATATGGTTGTGAATAATACTGCTGTTACGGAAGAAGGTGCTGTTGATGCCGAAGTAGTAAGTTCTGATGAGACAGAAGAGAGTTTTGAGACAGGAAGTGAAGATAAAGTAGTGGAAAATGCAGAAAATGCTGAAATGAAAACGGATTCTTGCGGAAATGAAACTACTTCTGAAACAGTAACAGATTCTTCAGAAAATGAAACAGCAACTGATGAAAATTAATAGTATTACTTAAAAAATTTGTAAAATAGGAACTGTAAAAGTGAAGATTTTATAAAATAATCTAAAAAGATAGGGGAAAAAGGCTACTGATGATATCAGTGGTCTTTTTTCAAATAGTAGTATGGAACAAATTTTATGTTAAAAAAATTATTTAAAAAGGTTGTTTAGTCATATTTAATCAACATAAAATATTGACAAAATGTATTGAAAATGATATAATTTGGTCAGATATTTAATTATGTGATATTATGAAAATTTTCATAATATCAATAAAAAATATACTTTTTAGAAAGGGGAAAATTAAGTAGCTGTTAATTGCATAATAGGAGGATTACAATTTGAGGAAAAATGAATTTTACCAAATATCAAAATTAAAACCAAAAAAGATTTATATTAGAGCAGGTGAACAAACTTTTGAAGATAAAAATGTCTCATATTATGAAGAAACCTATTCGAGTTATGCACATGCAGAAACCAACGGCGAATTTGGTGATTGCCGTTTTGAATTTGAGTATGAGGCAGAACGTATTCGTCTTGATTTTGCTGGACATTGTATGTCTTGGTATGCGGATAAAAGATATATAGACATACATCAAATTACACTTGATGTACGTAACAAGGATATTTACTTTGAATTTGGAGTAGAAAAACTTTGTGATTTTTGTAATAATTGGGATGCTGGTGAAGAAGCTGTTTGTAGGAATATCTTCAAGAATGGTAATAAAAAAGTAATTTATAAAATTATGTTTGAATATGATGAGGAAGATTTAATAAGAGCTGCCTTATTAGAAAGAAATTCAAAAAAAGGTAAAGGATGTAATGAACTTATTGAAGAAAAAACAGTAGATGAATCTAAAAACGAGAATAGCAAAAGTGATAATGGAAATCAGGAGGATGAAAACATGGCTAAAAAGAATGCAATAAATAATTTGGCAACAGCAGCAACTATTGGAGAAGTAGCAAAAGGATTTGATTTAAAGGCAATGGCTAATGATTTAGGTATTGAGTTTGGAATTAATCCAGATAGTAGAGTAAAATCTACCTTGCTGGGAACAGTCTTTGAGTATGAAGATGGTCGGTATAGAGGATTTGATCGAAGTACTGGTGTAGTAACAGATTATGCTTCTATTAAGGCTATTTCATTACCTAGTGTAATTCTTCCAGCTACATCTGTAAAAGTTGGAGATATGATATTGCGTAATAATGAATTTTACTTTATAACCAAAGCTGAAAAAGCAGATAAGGTTTGTGGGGCAAATATCACAACATTAAAAGAAGAAACATTACTTCCTGTTGCAAATCCAATTGGAATTAAATGTTATACCAGATTAATTTCTCTTGGTGAAGTTATTGGTTTTAAAGGAGAAACAAATCAGAATACAAAAATTATGCTTTGGATTGCAACAATACTTACAAAAAAATTATTTGAAGAAGGTATTGACAATGCAAATCAGAAGATTATGAAATTTTCTGATGAAACCGGAAAGTATATGGAGTTATTATTTCCTTTTGCTGCTGTAGCATTTGCTTCTTATGCAATTAAAGGGAAAGACCTGGATCTCAAAAAGATTTCTGAAACTGTTAAAAATACATTTGGTTTTAATATGCCGGAGCTGAATGATAAGAAAAATATTAAAAGGTTGGCGGCAGTTGGACTTGCTACAAGTGTAGCAGTTGTATTTTTAAAAACAAAATTGGAAGAGGCATCAGGCAAAGAGGAAGTAGATCAGGAAGAAGCCAAAAATACTATGTCGAAAGTTTATGACTTAGTAAAGCCTTATGAAAAAACTATTAAAAAAGTACTTCCTTTAGCACTTGCAATTTGTGCTGTTAAACTTTTTAATGGTGGTAAAATTGAAGAAATCCAGGATAACCTTGAAGGTGTATTATTGATAGCAGAAGATACTATTTCTGAAAAGTTTGGTATTGATGAAGATGTCTTCACTAAGGAAAATATTAAAAAGTTTGCAATTGTAGCAGGTGTTGCTGTTGTTGCATTTAGTGCTTACGGTAAAAAGATCAAAGGTGAAGGAACAGCAGAAAATGCCAAATTTACAGAGCTGCTTAAAGTGGTAGCACCTATTCTTCCGGTCGTAGTGGTAGCATTTCCACAGCTCAAAAAGTTTTTCTTAAATTTTATTAATAAAGATGAATTGGCAGTGGATGATGAACAGTTTGGTGAAGAAGATGACGAAGAATAATTAAACCAAAAAGCGTTGTGTAAAACATTTGGATTATTTTTAATTTGATTTTGTGCAGTACTTAATTACTTAGTTTTAAGGAGGAATTTTATGGGATTATCTTTTAGAAAACGGATAAATCTTGGGAATGGAACTGTTGTAAATCTTAGTAAATCAGGAATTTCTGTAAGCCAGAAACTTGGAAAAAATATTACAGTAAATTCAAAAAGAGGGGTAACAGTAAAAGTCGCAAAGGGAATTTCATATAAAGTTCCAAAATCTAAAAAGAAATAAAAACAAAAAGGTAACCTGCTGGTGATACTAGCAGGTTACCTTTTTGTTTACGGAGTAAGAAAAATCTTAAATACTATACATAAAAAATTGACAAAAATATATTTATGGTGATATAATCGTGCAAGATATTTATTGTGTAATGTTGTAAAAAATTTTGTGACATTAAAGTAGATATACTTTTTAGAAAGGAGAATATTAAGTAACTGTTAATTGTTGAATTTTACAGGAGGTCAAAATATTGAATATAGAGCAGTTTTGTAAAATAGCAAAATTACGACCAAAAGAGTTCTATTCTAAAATAGGTAGTAGTCCAACTTTTAAAATTGATAACATGATTTACCACCCAAAATGTTTGGCTAATTATGATTGTGTTGAATATAATAGTCGGTATGGTAGATTTGTTTTTAATTTTAATTGTAGCCGCGGTATTATATGGGTAAACGCAAAGTTCAACTGTGATAACTGGAAAATAATAGATGATGAAATAAAGTTAGATCAAATTGAATTTTGTGAGAAAAAATTTTTATATTTTAAGGTGCTAATAAGAATTTATGATTGTAAACGAACTTATGATAGGTGTTCCGAATATTGTATGCCTAATATTATGATGAGGAAAAAAGGGTATACAGAAATCTACTACGAATTTCTTTTTGAATATGATAAAAAAGATTTAAAAATGGTAGAATTATTTGATATAAAGCAGAAGGAAAGCGAATTACAGGAAGAGGATAATGAAGATGTTGCTAAAGAGAGTAATGATTTGGCAGAAAATGATATTGCTTTGAATGAAGAGGAAGATGTATCTTTAAAAGGTAAAGTTAGTGATGTGAAAAAAGAAAAAATTGAGAATCTTTTTGATTTCAAAACACTTGCTAGTGATTTAGGTGTTGAATTTGGCCTTAATTTAGATAGTAGAGTAAAATCTACATTATTGGGTACTGTTTTTGAATATGAAAGTGGACGGTATAGAGGCTTTGACAGAGATAATGCAATAGTTGCAGATTATGCAAGTATAAAAACTGTTGCATTGCCAACAGTGGTTTTTCCAGTAACTTCAGTAAAAAAAGGAGATATGATCCTCAGAAATGGAGAGTTTTTTTTCATTACAGCTGCTGAAAATATTAATGCAGTTAAAGGAGCAAATATTTTAACCTTAAAAGAAGAGGTTTTACTTCCTGTTCAGAATCCAATAGGAATTAAGTGTTATACTAGATTAGTTTCTTTGGGTGAGATTTTAGGGTTTAATGGTGAAACAACCCAGGATATGAAAATTATGTTATGGGTTGTAACATTAATTATTCAAAAATTATTTGATGAAGGTGTTGATAAAGCTAATCAGAAAATTTTAGAATTTTCTGATAAAACAGGAAAATATCTTGAAATTTTATTTCCATTTGCATGTGTGGGGTTTGCTGCATATGCTATTAAAGGAAAAGAATTAAAGGTAGAAAATATTGCAGAAAATGTAAAGAAAACATTTGGAATTGATCTACCTGAATTAAGTAATGAGAAAAACCTTAAAAAATTGATGGCAGTAGGAATGATAACAGGTGCAACTTTTTTATTATTAAAAAATAAAATGGATGAAGTAGTAGATAGTGAGAAACTAGATCAGGAGGAATTAAAAAGTACTATTGATGACGTATATGAATGCGCAAAAAAATATGAAAGTGTAATAAAAAAAGTTTTACCTTTAGCACTTGCTATTTGTGCTTTAAAAATTTTTAATGGAGAGGGATTTGAAAGAATTCAGGATACATTAGAAGGAGTTGTACTTATAGTAAAAGATTTTATATCTGAAAAATTTGGATTTGACAAAGAGGACTTTACTGAGAAAAATGATGAAAACTTAAATATGGGAGATGGTACTGAAGAAACAGAGGAATAAACATAGTTACTTAATAAATTATAAAATAAAAAAATATTATATAATTATAATCTAAAAAGAAAAAGGCTGCTAATATTGTTAGTAGTCTTTTTATATAAAAACAATATACATAATATGTTGACACACATAAACAGTGATGATATAATTGTGTAAGTACTTATTATATAATGTTATGAATAATTTATAACATTTGAAAAAAGGAAATTTTAAGTAACTATTATTTTATAGCAAAATCAGGAGGAAGAAAAAAATGGCAAGAGACTTAGAAAAAAGAAATGAAACAGGGAGTTTGAAAACTTTAATCCGAGATTTTGGTATTAATTATGGAATTAATCCAGATAAACGGGTAAAAGCAACTTTATTAGGAACTGTTTTTGAGTATGAGAAGGGTAGATATAGAGGTTTTGACAGGAAAACAGGAGTAATTACAGATTATGCAGAGATTAAAACATTGTCTGTTCCAATAATTATAGTTCCAGTAATGAAGGTAAAAAAAGGTGATATGATTTTAAGAAATAATGAATTTTTCTTTGTAACAAATTCAGAAAATGGACAAGTGTACGGGGCAAATATTTTCTCGATGAAAGAGGAAAAACTTTTGCCAGTGGCTAATCCAATGGGTGGTGAATTTCATACAAAATTGATTTCAGTTGGTGAATTACTTGGATTTAGAGGTGAGTTAACAGCAAAATCTAAATTTATGATTTGGATGTTTTTGAGATTGATTAATAAAAAAGAAGAATAGTTATAAAATTTCCAAAAAATCAAAAGGTCTTTGGCAATGTCCAAAGACCTTTTGATTTTTAGAAACTTATTAAATCGGTTAAAACTATTTTTTTTCGCATTTCTTCAATAAAACTAAATAAGAGATCTAAAGAAATGTATGTAGGTGTACCATTTTTAAATTCTACTACAGTCTGTACTTTTTCAGGCATAGATTTTATAATAGAGTTTAAATCTGGATATACCGTTGCTAACGCAAGATTTGTTTTGTTCCAATCGTTGTGTAAAACTTGTTTTGCTAAATCTGGATGCTCATTGAAATCTTTATTGAATTTGTCAATATCACAAATAGACTTATTTGAGTAAAACAATTTATCTACCATTAGATGATGCATATAACCTGTAATAAAAAGGCTGTTGCCATCAAGTTTGCCATCTTCTAAAATTTTTCTTATTGCAGAAAAATTTGCATGGTTGGTGTCAGATGGTTCTGAGCCAAAATGTGTTCCACCATGACTTGTATCGCAGAGTAACAGTACTTCTTCATAACGTGGCTTGTCAATGATACATTTTGAAAAGAGTTTGTCATATTCCAGTTCTGTTGGAGTATGTTTTTTCCATAAGTCTGGAGCGATAATTCCTAATAATCCAATTTTTGAGTTCCGAAGTTTTTCTGGTGCTGACGCCAAGTGAATAAAATATCCGGGCATATTAGTCTCCTTTTTAATAATTCAATGTTAACGGGTTTCTTTACAACAATAATTATTTTTGTAAAACATATACCTCCTTTTTTAGTGTATAGGTAGTATATCATATTTTAGAATTTATGTAAATGATTTTGACAAAATAATAATAATGTGTTATATTAAAAAACAGAAAAAAATCTGAAGAAAGGAGATTTTAGTGTGAACAATGATAAAATAGTAAGAATGCTGGCTTATAATGGAAGAATATCAGTTGTGTGTGCCAATACAACCAACTTAGTAGAAGAAGCAAGAAAAGTACATGATTTAAGTCCTGTAATGACAGCTGTATTTGGAAGATTGCTTACAATTACTAGTGTAATGGCATCAGAAATGAAATCAAATAAAGATAAAATAACTGTACAATTAAAGGGAAATGGACCAGCAGGTAATTTATTAGTAACAGCAAATAATTTTCCAAAATTAAAAGGTTATGTAACAGAACCTCATGTAGATATTCCATTAAATGAATTTGGAAAACTAGATGTTTCAGGAGCAATTGGAACAAGTGGATATATAAATGTAATAAAAGATATAGGTTTAAAAGAACCTTATGTAGGAATATGCCCTTTGGTATCAGGAGAAATAGCAGAAGATTTTGCGGAATATTTTGTGAAATCAGAGCAAAAAAATACTGCAGTTGGATTAGGAGTTTTAGTAAATAAAGAGGGAGTAAAATCAGCAGGAGGTTATATTATAACACCAATGCCAGATGCAACAGAAGAAGATATATCAAATGTTGAGAAAAATATATTTAAAGCTGGGGCAATATCAAAAATGTTGGATCAAAATTTAACATTAAAAGAAATAGGAGAAAAAATAACAGGTGATAGTAATATACAAATATTGGATGAGAACATAACACCAGTATATGAATGTGATTGTTCAAAAGAACATATGTCAGATGCTTTAAAGACTTTAGGAAAGAAAGAATTAGAAAAAATTATAAATGAAGATGAAAAGGCAGAATTAACATGCCATTTTTGTAATAAAAAATATATGTTTACAAAGGAAGAATTAGAAAATATAAAAAATGAGATTAAATAAGATAGTTATAAAATTTATTGTAAAAAAGGTAACTAAATATATGAAAATTAAAAATAGTAAGGAGTAATGTTGAAATGGAAAATAAAGTATTAGTTTTTGGTCATAAAAATCCAGATACAGATTCAATTTGTTCAAGTATAGTAAGTGAGATATTAAGTCATAAAAATGGTTGGGATTGTGTTGAAGCAAGAAGATTAGGAAATGTTAATAAAGAAACACAATATGTATTGGATTATTTAGATATAGAAGCACCAGAATTGCTAGAAAAAGTAGAAGAAGGACAACAAGTATTATTAGTAGATCATAATGAATTTAATCAAAGTGTGGAAGGAATAGAAAAAGCAGAAATTTTAGGAGTAACAGATCATCATAGAATAGCTAATTTTGAAACTTCAAATCCTTTATATTATATAGCTAAACCTTATGGTTGTACTTCAACAATTTTATTTGAGCAATTTAAACAATTTGGACACGAAATAGAAAAGAAAGAAGCAATATTAATGGCAAGTAGTATAATATCAGATACATTATTGTTAAAATCTCCAACAACAACAGAATATGATAAAAAAGCATTGCAAGAATTAGGAAAAATAGCAAATATTAATGTAGAAGAATATGGTTTGGAAATGTTAAAAGCAGGAACAGATTTAGATGATTTTTCAGCTGAGGAATTAATAAATTTAGATGCTAAGAGCTTAGATAAAAATGGAGTAAAATTTGTGATAGCACAAGTAAATACAGTAAGTATAGAAGATGTTTTAAAAAGAAAAGTTGAATTAGAAAATGCAATTAATGAAAAAATAAACAAAGATGGATTGGCTTTATTTGTATTGGCAATAACAGATATTTTAAATAGTAATTCTCAAATTATTGCTTTGGGAGAAAAGGTTATTTCTGTAGAAAGTACCTTTGAAAAAAAATTAGAAGATAATATGATGTTTTTAGAAGGTGTTGTTTCAAGAAAAAAACAATTATTACCAGCTATTGATAAAAATATTTAAGGTGTAATCGTAAAATTATTAATAAAGAATTCAATGTTAATAATTTTACGATATTGTAATATTCTAGGAAAGTTCTCTGAACTTCCTAGAATATTACATATAACAATGCACAGAAAATTTATTTCATAAATTTTCGCGCGCGAACAAAGATGCGGACTTTAAAATGTTCTAAATAGTGCAAATGCTATTAATGTCCGGTTTTGTTCTTTTTATATATATTTTATGTCTACTTCAACAAGGTAAATTTGACAAAAAAAGAAAAATGTGTTATATTAGGAAAAGTACTTTCAAAAAATGAATATAATAAAATAAGGAGAAGAAAAATGAAAATAAAACTTAATATAAAAAATGTGCTAACATTAGGGATTACAGCAATAATAATAACATCAACTAGCCTATTTTTTATGAATACCAGTCTAGCAGCTAATACTGCAAAAGTAACGGTAGACACAGCGAACCTTAGAGAAACAACAAGTTCAGATTCTAAGATATTAGACTTAGTAAACAAAGGAGAAAGTGTAGAAGTTTTAGAAACAAAAGGAGAATGGTATAAAGTTAAGTACAAAAATATAACAGGATATTTAAGAAAAGATTTAGTACAACTAAATAATGAAACAACAAAAACAGATAATGAAAACACAACAAAGACTAATAATGTTACAGAAAATGTACAAACATCAAAAAATGAAGAAAATAGTGTAAATGAAGGAAGTAGTACAGCTGTAGAAGTAGCAAATAAATTAGAGGATATAGAAGTAGATACAGTAGAAAAATATAAAACAAAAGAAGATGTAAAACTAAAAGTAATACCTTTAATAAATGCCTTAGAATTAGAAGAGGTAAAAAAAGATACAGAGGTAGAAGTAAAAGATACAATTAATAATTGGATATGTGTAACTGTACAAGGAAAACAAGGTTGGGTAATAGCTGATAAATTAGAAAAGCTAGAAAAAGTGGAAACTAAAACACAAGAAAGTACTAGTAAAAATCAAGAAACAAGTACGGAGCAAAATGTTGAGCAAGAAAATTCTAATCAAAATGTTCAACAACAAGAACAAAGCAATGTACAAGAAACTCAACAAGTGCAAAATACTCAAACAGAAACAGTTAAACAAACTTCAAAAACAATGTATATAAATACAGAAACAGTAAATTTAAGAAGTAGTTCAGATAGAACATCAACAATAGTAGTTCAATTGGCTATAAATACAAAGGTTGAAGTTGTATCAGAGGAAAATGGATGGAGTAAAGTAAGTGTAAATGGCAAAGAAGGATATATTTTATCTTCACTATTGTCAGCAACAAAACAAGAAACATCAAGAGGTGCAACAGAATCAAGAATAGCAACAGCAAATAAAGCTGCAACAACAACTACAAATACAAATACACAAACTCAAAGTGCACAAACAACAAAAGCAAATACAAGTACAAATACATCAACACAAACTGCAACAAGTACTGGAACAGGTGCAAGTGTTGTAGCATATGCAAAACAATTTATTGGAACTAAATATACTTATGGGGGATCATCTCCATCAACTGGATTTGATTGTTCAGGTTTTACGTCTTATGTATATAAACATTTTGGAATATCATTACCACGTACATCTGGAGGTCAATCAGGAGTAGGAACAGCTGTATCAAAAGCAAACTTACAAGCAGGAGATTTAGTAATATATAGAGGTCATGTTGCAATATATGTTGGTGGTGGTAATGTAATACATTCACCAAGACCAGGAAAAACAGTATGTATTGTACCATTAGGGCAAGCAGCAGGTGGATTTTCTGGAGGTAGAAGAATTATAAAATAATTATAATTAGAGGAGGGATTTTTTATTGAAAAGACCGATTTTAATTATAGCAATAGGTTATATAATAGGTATATTAGGGGGACTATACTTACAGATAAGTATAGTTCTTTTTTTGATATTTATTGCTATAATAATCTTATTAAAAATTAATGAAAATAAGATGATGAGGTTAAAAAGATATAGTAGATATATACGATTATATATTAATCATAAAACCATATTAATTTTAACAATTACAGCAGTGATAGGAAGTGGAGTTATATATTTTAATGAAAAAGAGTATGAAAATGTTCAAGATAAATTATTAAAAGTGGAAAATGTAATGTTGATAGGTAAGGTTGAGAGAGAAGAAAAATCAAATGAATATGGTAAAATATATAAAGTAAAAATACAATCAATTATACAAAATGGAAATGAATGTAAGATTAATAAAAAAAGTATATATGTATATCAAAAGAGTAGTAACAAAATTACAATGAAATATGGGGATATAATAAAATTAGAGGGTAAATTTGAAGAACCGGCAAGTAGAAGAAATTATAAAGGTTTTGATTATAAATTGTATTTGAAAACTAAAGGGATAATAGGCAATTTAAAATTAACAAATATAAAGATGATTGAAAATAAAATAGTGACACCAATAGAGTATTTGGAATGTAAGAGTATAAGTTTATTTGATAATTTGAAGGGAAAAGCAAATACATTATTGCCTAATGAAATATCAAGTGTTTTTATAGGTTTAATGTTTGGTGATACTTCGGGAATATCAGATGATGTAAAGGAAGATTTTAGAAATGCTAATATGTCTCATGTTTTAGCTGTTTCTGGAATGCATATGTCATATTTGATTTTATTTTCTACGTATGTGTTCGGAAAAATTTTAGGAAAAAGACAATCATATTATATGTCAATAATTTTAATAGTGTTATATATGTTTTTAACTGGATTTTCGGCTTCAATTGTAAGGGCTGGAATTATGGGGATAATATTAATATGCTCAAAAATATTTTATAAATGTAATGATATATTAACAAGTTTATCAATTGCTGTGTTATTAATACTAATTAGAAATCCATATATAATATTAGATTTAAGTTTTCAGTTTTCATTTGGAGGAACATTAGGAATAATTTTATTTCAAAATTTTATTTCAAAAAATTTTTTAGAAAAAGTTATAAATTCAAAAAGAATAGTTGATATTTTATCTGTAACAATTTCAGCACAATTAGTAATATTACCAATTAGTTTGGTACATTTTAATATAGTAAATGTATATTTTATTCTAAGTAATGTTATTATAGGATTTATAATAGGTCCGATAATGATTTTCTGTTTTATATTTTTAATAAGTATTATCATTAATATTAAATTTGCAGAAATATTTTCATTAATTTTACAAATAGTTTTAAGAATATTAATTTTTATATCAAAAGTTTCAAAATTGCCATATTCAAGTATATATGTGGCAACACCAAACTGTATTCAAATATTTTTTTATTTTCTTTTTATAATTAGTTTTTTTGCTGTTTTTTATATGTATAAAACTCCTAAAATACTCCCAACTGTAAAGAGATTTAGAAATATAATAGCAATGCTAAAGTTTTATATAAAGTATAGATTTTCTGATAACAAGAAAATTGTGAGTAAAATATTGAGTGTTATTTTGATGATTTTTATAATTGTTATTAAAATAGTGCCTAAAGATTTAAGTATTCATTTTATAGATGTTAATCAAGGTGATAGCACTTTTATAGTTACTCCAAATGGAAAATCTATTTTGGTAGATGGTGGAGGAAATGCATATTCTAATGTTGGAAAAAATATATTGTTACCTTATGTTTTAGATAGAGGATATACAAAAATAGATGTAGTTATTATAAGTCATACAGATTTGGATCATTGTGATGGAATTATTTATTTGATGGAAAAGATAAAAATTAAAACAGTTATAATGGGTAAACAATATGAAGAAAGTGATAATTATAAAAAGATTATTGTACTTGCAAAAAACAAAAAGATAGCTGTGAAATTTGTTGAAGCAGGAAATAACATAAATATAGAGAAGAATTTATGCTTAGAGGTTTTGTGGCCAAATTCTAAAAACAAGATTTTAGAGAATTCTATAAATAATAATTCTTTGGTATTTAAGTTAAAATATAAAAATTTTTCGATGTTGTTTACAGGTGATATAGAAGAACTAGCAGAAAAGAAAATTTTGCAAATTTATGGAAAAAACTTGACTTCAACAGTATTAAAAATAGCACATCATGGTTCTAAAACTTCAACAAATATTAATTTTTTGAATGCAGTTAATCCGAAATATGCTTTAATTGGTGTTGGAAAAAATAATAAATTTGGACATCCTTCAAAAGAGACTATAAAAAAATTGAATGATTTGAATGTAAAAATATATAGGACAGATGAATTTGGTGAAATAACGATAAATGTGAATAAAAGAGTTGAAATAAGTACATACTAAAATAAATGTTAAAATTTGAAAGTATAAATCAAAAATAACAATGCACAGAAAATTTATTTCATAAATTTTCGCGCACGAACAAAGACGCGGACTTTAAAATGTCTAAATAAGTGCAAATGTTATTAATGTCCGCTTTTGTTCTGCAATTTTATTAATATATAAAATATAATTAAGAGTTCTTTGTTTATGAAAGGAAAGGTGTTAGTGGTGAAAAATTTTTTTATAGTATTGGCTGGATTAAGTGTTGTAGTGTGTGCAATTTATGCTGGTAGTAAAATGTATAAAAAAAATAATCATAGTTCTGAGCAAGCAAAGATGGATAGTTTGGCTGAAATTATAGAAGATGATTGTACAGAACAGTGGAATGAGCTGAATAGTTTGGAGCAGGAGAATATTCAGGCTAGTAGTCAGGAAAGTGTACGTTTATCTCCTAATGCAAGTGTGGTTTATGAAACCAAATATGAGAAATGTGGACATGTTTCAAGACAGTATAAAAATATTACTCAAGATTTGGTTAATAAAACTGAAAGGGATATAAATGGATTGTACCCGGATTGGGCTGTTAAAGAATTTGATTCTAATGAACTTGTACTTTTGAAATCAGAGAGTGGAGAGTGTGGAGAACATTATATATTGAGAGATGTGGATGGTAAAGTTGTAGTGAATTTGTTAAATGAAAATGGGGAAGAAAAAGAATTTGAAAAAACAGATATATCTATAGAATATTTAACAGATACTGATAAAATTGATATTGAAAAAGGTTTGAAAGTTTATGGTAAGGAAAATTTGAGCCAGATAATAGAAGATTATGAGTAAAAGAGAGATTGGGTTAGGTGTGTATTGTTAGATTTTATATTATAGGAGGTTCGATGAACATTCCTATAATATAAAAAATGCGAAATTTGTTAAAACAAATTTCGCATGCAAATGAATAATAATGTAAATAAATATTTATTTAGTATTAGATTTTTTTTGTGTATTTTTTTTATTGATAATAACTGGCTGTTTTTCTTTTTTTAAATCACTTTTATTTATAAATCCGTCTTTATATAAGTATTTAACATACATAATAAAAGAGAATATAGTTGCTATAACAGCAATGCAATAAAGAATAAAGTCTAAGTTTTGCCAGATTCCTGTAAGAGCAAATTCTTTAATAATTAAAGAACATACAATTGCTAAATAGAAAAGTACAGTAGCTAATTTTCCAAACCATTTGCTGTATACTACTACATCTTTACCATAAAGGAAAGATGCTCCGATAATCATTAAAAGTTCTTTTAAAAGTACAATTATAAGAATCCAAAAAGGTATGATTTTTTGGAAAACAAGTGTTGCTAAAACAGAAATCTGAGTAAGTTTGTCAGCTAAAGGGTCCATTAATTTACCAAAATTAGTAATAAGGTTAAATTTTCTTGCAATTGCACCATCTAAAATATCAGTAATTCCAGAGATTGTAAAAAATATAAAACCTAATAGATAATGTCCTGTAAAAATAAAATATAAAATAACGGGTATGAGGATAAACCTCAAAATAGTTAGAATATTTGGTATGTTTTTTTGCATGTTTAATTACATCCTTTCAAACTTTATAAATTATTTATTTTGCTTCAAAAGTTAAATGATCATCTATAAAATCAACATTAATTGTTTGACCATTTGAAAATTCACCTCTTAGAATTTTTTCTGATATTTCATCTTCAATATAACGTTGTATAGCTCTTCTTAAAGGTCTTGCTCCAAATTTGATATTTGTACCTTTTTCTAAAATGAAATGTTTTGCTGTATCAGATACAATTAAGTTCATGTCTTTTTCTTTTAGTGCTTTTTGAGTATCTTTTAGCATTAAATCGACAATTTGAATTAATTCGTTTTCAGTTAGAGAATCGAAAACAACTATTTCATCAATTCTGTTTAGAAATTCAGGTCTGAAAGTAGATTTTAGAGTATCTTCGATTTTTCCTTTATCAATAGTTTGTTTTCCAAATCCGATAGAATTAGTATTTAAATTAGAGCCTGCATTTGAAGTCATTATTATAACAGTATTTGCGAAACTTACAGTATTTCCTTGACTGTCTGTTAGTTTTCCATCATCTAAAACTTGTAGTAAAAGATTGAATACATCTGGATGGGCTTTTTCAATTTCATCTAATAGAATAATTGAATAAGGTTTTCTTTTAACTTTTTCAGTTAATTGTCCTGCATCATCATATCCAACATATCCTGGAGGTGCACCTATTAATTTAGCTGTAGAGTGACTTTCCATGTATTCAGACATATCTATTCTAATCATAGAATCTTCTTTTCCAAACATTTCGAAAGCAAGGCTTTTTGCTAATTCCGTTTTACCAACACCAGTAGGTCCAACAAATATAAAAGAAGGTGGTCTTTTTGTACTTTGTAATCCAGCACGATTTCTGCGGATTGCTCTTGAAACAACACTAACAGCTTGATCTTGACCAATAACTCTTTTATGCAAGTTTGTTTCTAAATTTAATAGTTTTTGAGTTTCTTCTTCAGTTATTTTTTTAACTGGGATTTTTGTCCAGCTTTCTATAACTGTGGCGATATCTTGTACTGTTAAGTTTTTTAGTTTCATTTTTTTGTTTAAGTCATCTATTTTTTCGATTAATTGACATTCACGTGTTTTTAAATCAGCTGCTTTTTGGTAGTCTTCTGTGGAATCAGCAGCAATTACTTCTTCTTTTTCTGCTTGAACTTCTGATAATTCTTTTTTTAGCATTTCTAATTTGTATAAATCTTTATTTTCTAAATTGATGCGAGAACATGCTTCATCTAAAATATCAATTGCTTTGTCTGGCAAAAATCTATCATGAATGTATTTTTCTGACATTATAACTGCTTGTTTTATTACATCATTAGAAATTTTTACTTTATGGTATTCTTCATAATATTTTTTGATTCCTTCTAGGATTTTTATAGAGTCATCAGTGTTTGGTTCTTCTATTAAAACTTGTTGAAAACGACGTTCTAGTGCAGAATCTTTTTCTATATATTTACGATATTCTTTTAGAGTAGTTGTTCCTATTAGTTGAATTTCTCCATTAGAAAGTGCTGGCTTTAAAATGTTTGCTGCATTCATAGAATGTTCACCATCACCTGCACCTATTATATTGTGTATTTCATCTATTACTAGAATTATATTTCCATATTGTTTACATTCATCTATAATGCCTTTCATACGAGATTCAAATTGACCTCTGAATTGTGTACCAGCTATAACAGAAGTCATATCTAATAAATATACTTCTTTGTTTAATAGTTTTGCAGGTACATTTTGATTTGCTATTTTTATTGCTAAACCTTGAGCAATAGCTGTTTTACCAACACCAGGTTCACCAATTAGGCATGGGTTATTTTTAGAACGTCTATTTAAAATTTGTATTATTCTTTGTATTTCTTTGTCTCTACCTATAACCATATCAAGCTCACCATTTTTGGCTTTATTTGTTAGGTTAGTTCCATAGGTATCAAGATATTTTTTCTTTTTGTTTTGTTTTTGATTTTTCTTTTTTTCAACTTTTATTTTTTTTCTTGAATTATTTTGTGATGCAAGTTCTTCTTGAGATTCTAAGTTTGAATCATCGTCTCCATTAAGAAGGCTTGAAAAAATACTACCTAATGGAATAGCAGCTCCTGCAATATGTGGCTTTTCACTATCATCTAAATCTTCTTCGTCTATGTTGTCTGTGCCAAATGTGAAGGCTCCGTCAATTTTGTTGATGTCATCTAATGATATATTTTCAGCAAAATCTTTGAAAATATTTTCAAATTGTTTTTTCATTTCTTCCATACTTACAGGGTCATGTGCTAATACATCATTTTGCCTATATAAAGTTTCTAAAGGATCAATTCCTTGTTTTTTTGCACAATTATAGCATAATCCTTCAAGTTTTTTATTGTTTCCTTTTTCATCGCTTTTTTCAAAAAATAAGATGGCAGGATTTTTATTACATTTTGAACATAACATAGTTTTGTTTTCCTCATTTCTTTATAAAATTTAAGTATATATATAATACCTCAAATTTGCTAAATAGTCAATAAATTTTAATGTAATTGTTTATAATAAAAACCTTGCAATTTCAAAAATTATATAGTAAAATTAGGACATGAAAAAGTGAAAGAAAGGAGAGTATGACTGAGTAATGTCATACGAAAACAAATGAAGATGAAAAATGAAAAGGGTGTAACATTACTAAGTTTAGTAATTGCAGTTATAGTTTTATCAATAATATCTGGTATATCAGTAACAACAGGAGTTGGTAGTATACGAAGTGCAAAATACACTGAATTGCAAACTGAATTAAAAGTAATGCAAGCAAAGATAAATGAAATAGGAGATATTTATGAAGAAGAAAATAAAACATTAGGAACAGATATAGGTACAAATGAGCAGGAAATCTTAAATACAACAGAAGTAGAAGAACAATTAAAAAAGAAGGCAGGAAATGATACAACAAAATTAGAAGCAATAAAAAATGGTTTTCGTTTATGCACACAAGACTATATAAAACAAGAATTAGGAATAGAAAATGTGAAAAGGGATTATATTGTGAATTTAAGTGAAAGAATAGTAGTTGCTGATAAAAAGTATAGCTATCAAGATGTCGATTATTATATGTTAGAACAAATGCAAAATTCTTTGTATAATGTTACATATAATAATCAGATTTCTTCAACAGGTAGTTTTACAGTTACTAGTACAAAAGAAAATTCGCAATATAAAATAACAATCAAAGTAAATCATGAAAAATATGTTTCAAACTGGCAAATTAAATATAAATTACAAAGTGAATCAACATGGCATGAGGCAAATGATTTGAGTTTTTATGTTACAAGTGCAGGAACATATCAAATAAAGGTTGGATTTGGTGACGAAGTTGATTTAGGAACAAAAACTATTACAGTAAATTAGCAATTTGGGAAGGAATGATTTTTTAAAATGAAGGAAAAATTTTTAGAACTATTAAAAACAGTAAATAGAGAAGGAATAAATGATTTAATAGATTTTATAGAAAAAACAGATTTTTTTAAAGCACCAGCAAGTACAAGATTTCATGGAAATTATGAAGGTGGACTTGTTGAACATAGTTTAAAGGTATATGAAATATTAAAACATAAAGTTGAAACAAATATAGAACCATTACAAGTTTCGGAAGAATCATTGATAATAATAGCTTTATTACATGATTTGTGTAAGGCAAACTTTTATAAAGTTGATTATAGAAATGCAAAAAATGCTTTAGGTGTATGGGAAAAAGTACCATATTATGCTATAGATGATACAATACCTTATGGACATGGGGAAAAATCAGTAATGATGATAACAGAATATATGAAATTAACACCAGAGGAAAAATATTGTATAAGATGGCACATGGGATTTACAGAACCAAAGGAACAATATACAACAATTGGATTGGCTTATAAAAAATATCCACTAGCTTTATTAGTGCATGAAGCAGATTTGGAGTCTACATATTTTTATAATATATAGTGATAAAAAATGTTAATAAAAAAAGAAAAGGATAAGGTGAAAAATGTTAGCATATATAAAAGGAACTTTAGAAATAAAAATGACAGATTATGTTGTAATAGATGTAGGAGGATTAGGCTATAAAGTGTATATGTCTGCAATAGGAATGGAAAAATTAGGCAATATAGGTGATAAAGTAAAAGTATATACATATTACAGAGTTAGAGAAGATGATATAAGTATATTTGGATTTAATACAAATGAAGAATTAAGAATGTTTGAATTAATATTATCTGTAAGTGGTGTAGGAGCTAAAACGGCTTTAACAATAATTGCAGTGACAGAACCTTCAGAATTTGCAATAGCGGTTATTTCAGATGATGTTTCTTATTTAACTAAAATACCTGGAATAGGTGCAAAATCTGCACAAAGAATAATTTTAGAGCTTAAGGATAAAATGAAAAAAGAGAATGCAGTTACAAAAACAAAGAATTTAAAAGTTAAAGAAGCTGTAGTAGATAGTAACAAAGTTGATGAAGCAATTTCAGCTTTACAAGTGTTAGGGTATAATAAAAAAGAAATAGAAAAAGTATTTATGAAATTAGATAAAAAAGATTTATCAACAGAAGATTTGATAAGAAAAGGACTTGGAATGTTGGCTAATTGAAATGGAAGGAATGAATGTAAAGATGGTAAACCAAAATGAACCATTGGCATATAGGGTAAGACCAAAATCTTTGGAAGAATATGTTGGACAAGAACATGTAATAGGAAAAGGCAAGATTTTATATAGAACAATAAAGGCAGATAGGTTGTCAAGTATTATTTTATTTGGTCCTCCTGGTTGTGGAAAAACATCTTTAGCAAGAGTTATAAGTGAAACAACGAAATATAAGTTTTATAAAATAAATGCCGTATCAGCAGGTGTTTCAGATATAAAGAGAGTAATAGAAGAAACAAAAAATTTTATGTTAAATCCAGCAGGAAAAAGTATTTTATTTATTGATGAAATTCATAGATTCAATAAATTACAACAAGATGCTTTATTGCCTTATGTAGAAAATGGAACAATAATATTAATAGGTGCAACAACAGAAAATCCGTATTTTGAAGTAAATAAGGCTTTAATATCAAGATCTATGGTAATTAAATTAGAGCCATTAACTATAGAAAATATATATACAATTTTAAAAAATGCATTGAAAAGTAAAGAAGGTTTGCGGAGAATATAATGTAAAAATAGATGATGAGTTATTAAAAAAACTAGCTTTAATTAGTAATGGGGATGTACGTACAGCTTTAAATGGACTAGAAGTAGCAGTGTTAACTACAAAGATGCAAGCTGATGGATATATACATATTACTGAAGACGATATAAAAAATAGTATTCAAGAAAGAAAAGCGATTTTTGATAAAAATGGAGATTCACATTATGATAATATAAGTGCTTTTATAAAATCTATGAGAGGTTCTGATCCTGATGCAGTGTTATTCTATTTGGCAAGAGCAATTGATGGTGGTGAAGATCCAATGTTTTTAGCAAGAAGGATTATGATATGTGCTTCAGAAGATGTTGGGTTAGCTAATCCAGATGCTTTAGTAGTTGCTAATAGTGCAATGCAAGCAGTACATCTAATAGGAATGCCAGAAGCAAGAATAATATTGGCGGAAGCAGCAGTTTATGTTGCTAATTCTCCAAAATCAAATTCAACTTATATGGGAATAAATAATGCATTAGATGATGTAAAAAATAGTGATACTGGAGAAATACCTATGTATATAAGGAATGCTCCAATAGAAGGTATGGAAAAATTAGGATATGGTCAGGGATATTTATATCCACATGATTATCCTGGAAATTATGTAGAACAACAATATTTACCTGAGAAAATAAAAGATAAAAAATATTATGTGCCTGGTGAAAATGATAAACTAAAAATAAATCCGCAAAAATTAGAACAAAAAGAAAAATCGAAAAAACAATAAAATAAATAGAATAAATAAAAGGTATATTTTTTATAAAAAAGGAAAACCTACTATAAAAGTAGGTTTTTTGATGAGAAATTTTTTTAAAAAAATTATAATTGGATTTTTAGCTGGTTTTGTTAGTGGTTTATTTTCTACAGGTGGTGGCTTAATTTTAGTTCCGGCTTTTATATATTTGCTAAAGGAAGAACCAAAAAGAGCTAGAGGAACATCAATATTTTGTATTTTACCAATGGTTTTAACAAGTAGTTTCTTTTATTATAAGGAAAATTATATTGGGTGGAAAATAGCAATATTATGTGCTATTGGAGGAACAATTGGTGGATATATAGGTGCAAAAATTTTAAAAAGACTTCCGGAAAAAATAATGAAAATAGTTTTCACGATTTTTCTTATTTATGCATCATATAATATGTTGTTTAAATAATAATGTATAAAAATATAACAAAAATTTGACGTTCATAAACTAAAAATGCATTTTTGTAAATAAAAATGTAAAAATATAGGAAAATATGTCATAATATAAAATGCCAAATAGATTTTAGAAAAGCAAATGTTGAAAAAATTATTAAAAAGACACGGATTTTATAATGTTAATGGATATGTTATTTATGTCCGTTTTTGTTTGTGACTAAAATTTTTTCATGTGCCGAAAAGAAAGGAATGGGATAAAATGAAAAATGCTAATAATCAGCACATCTGGAAGACTACAAATGAAAAATATCTATTTGAGTTACAAAAGTTTCTAGATTTATTAGATAATGTAAAAGAGGAAAAGCTACGAAAAGAATTAATTTATCAACTAAATAGGTTTGACAAAGTAATTACAGAAATCGCAGAGCAACATATAACCTAGAAACAAAAAGGAGAAAGGAAAATGTTTGAAATAGTTATAGGAGTTATTTCAGGAATTGTTAGTGGAACTGGAATGGGAGGAGGTACTATTCTCATTTTCCTTTTGACGTTTTTTTGTGGATTAGAGCAACATATTGCACAAGCAACAAATTTGATTTTTTTTATTCCTACTTCTTTGATTGCAATAATTGTGAATGTTAAAAATAAAAATGTTAATTTAAAACTAGGATTGATTATAGCTGTTTATGGAATTTTGGGAGCTATTGTTGGTGCTAATGTATCAATGCATTTGGATATGAAAAGTTTAAGGAAGTATTTTGGAATTTTTTTACTAGTTGTTAGTGTACATGAAATATATTCCATAATTAAACAGTATAAAAAAGAAAAAATTGACAAAAATAAAAGTAAATTATAAAGAAGGGAAAGTGATATTATGAAATTTGCTAAAGGTTTAGTAATAGGTGGTTTACTTGCAACAGGTGTTTTAATGATGTATTCTGAAAGTGATATGTTAAATAAAAATAAGAAAAAGTTAATGAAAAAGGGTAAGAAAATGATTAGAACATTAGAAAATTGGTAATAAAGAAAAAAAGAGGGCACATTATTAAAAATATGCCTTCTTTAATTATATTGTGATATATAAGGAATGTTAAGCAATTTTTCTTATATATGAAAACTATAACTATTAAGCTATATAAGTGTTATTTTTCACAATTATCTTCACAGCATCTTTCATCTTTGTCACATTTTTCGTGTTTTTCATCATTTAAAAAGCAATCACATTTATCATGTTTCTCGCCTTTTAAGCATTTTCCTTCGTGGAAACATTTTGCACAAATTTTTATTTTTTTAGTATCATTTGCCCAAATTTGTAGAGCGTATTTTCTTCCTGGACAAAGAGGTCCAAAAACAAATTCTCCTTCTTTGTCAGTAAATGTGTGTCCTATTGGTCTTCTGTCTTCTTTTCCACAGTCATAAGCTACTTCAACTAATTTTACAACTGCATTGGCAACAGGCTCTTTAAAACAGTTTTTTACAACACCATATATAACGTCACGATTGTCTTCTTGTAATATTATGTCTAAATCAAATTGTTTTCCTCCTGATATAACGCCGTCTACATCTAAAATAGGGCAATGAGGTTTATTTGAATCCATTTCCATTTTTATCACATACCTTTCTTTAAATAAACAAGTAAATAGTTTATTTGTTATATAATATGAAAAAAAATTAAAAGTGTGAAAAATGTCGAAAACGGGAAAAGTATTGAAAAGCCTTATGTTTATAATAATTTTTAAAATGTAGAATTTTGTCGAAAACGGGTTTTTTGAAAAATTTGTGTTTTTGTGAAATAAGTGGTATAATAAAAGTGTAGTGTTTAGTCAAAGGAGGAGTTTGTATGAAAAATAATAATGATAAAGTAATAAATTTAGAGTTAAAAGGTAAGAAGGATGCAAGAAGAATTGCAGTAATAAAAAGAAAAGAAATGGAAAGAAGAAACGAGATTAAAAAAATAAAAATATTTGGAGTTGTTTCTGCTTTAGCAATAGCAGCAACATTGGGAGTAGGTAGTTATACAGATGCAAAAGTAGATAAAGCAGCTAAAAAATTAGCCATGCAAGCAGAGATTGATGAAAGACAATATGAAGCACAAAAACAACAGGCTACAGAAGATTTTTATAATAGAATAAAAGTTAGTGCTGATGAGTTGGAAAATACAGATGAATTGTCTAATACTACAGATGTTATGGAGAAAATATTAGAGAAGTATAATAGCCAAATGCCAGATGAAGTTGAAAAAATAAATAGAGAAGATTTAGGAATTGTAAAGGAAAGTTTAGGTAATGGAAATATATATAGATCTTATGATTCTGAAGATAAGGTAAAATATATCCAAAATCATATAGCTAATTTAGGAGAAGAAGGTAGGGATATTGATTGGGTAGATGCAGAAGATATAGAAAATGTTATAGCAATAATAGATAAAGAGAATCATACAGCAATAGCTGGAATGGGAGAGATAGATGGAGAATATGTTCCAGTAGAAATTCAGCAAATGATTTTAGGAAGTGAGCCTAATAATCCTTATGTGGAATCTGATTATTATGTGAGATTAAAAGGAAGCAAAGAGAATTATGAAAAACTAGAAGAAGCATATCAAAAACGTGTAAAGGAATTGAATGAGCAATCAAAAGGAGATTCAGAAATGGAAATTTCTTAAGATAATTTTAATTGAAAAATAAATTAAAAACAAGTTAAAGTAAAGAGTATTTAATAGTATAAAAATCCACTTTTTGTAAACAATAAGTATAAAAGAACTTATGTGCAAGGAGTGGAATTTTTTTGAAAGAAAATAAAAAATTACAAATAAATGGTACTATGCTAGAAAAAGAACAATTAAAAAAACATTTAGAAAAAATAGCATCAAGCCATAATATAATTAATAAAAGTCAAAAAGACACATATCCAGTGCCAGAACTAATAAAAGACTATGAAATTATAAAAGAAGTATATAAAATGTTAAATCAACATGTAAGTATGAAAATAAATATACATCCAGCAGGTGAGTGGTTATTAGATAATTTCTATATAATAGAGGAAACAGTAAAACAAATAGAAAAAGAATTAACATTAAAAAAGTATATAAATTTTGTAGGAATAGCAAATGGGGAATATGCGGGATATGCAAGAATATATGTGTTAGCTAGTGAAATTGTAGCATATACAGAAAATAAAATAGAAAAAGAAAATTTAGAAGAATATTTACAAAGTTATCAAAATAAAAAAACGTTGAGTATGGATGAAATATGGAATATAGGTACATTTATACAAATAGCTATAATTCACAATATAGCACAGATAAGTGAAAAAATAGCAAGTAATCAAGCTCAAAAGTATAAAGTAGAAAGTATAGTAGAAAGATTAATAGATGGAAAAACAAAACAAGAGCAGATTTATAAAGAATATAAAGAAAAGACGCATAACTTTAATAAAGTAATGTTAAAAGATATGAGATATCCATTTATAGAATATATGTCATATACATTAAAAAGATATGGTAAAAAAGGAACAAGGTATTTAAAAGTTTTAGAGGAAATAGTAGAAAAAACACGGAATGACAGTTTCAGAAGTAATACAAAAAGAACATTTTGATGTTGCAATACAAAAAGTATTGATAGGGAATAGTATAACAAGTTTAAAAACAATACAAAGAATAAATTTTTTAGAAATTTTTGAAAAGATAAATGGTGTAGAGGATGTATTAAAACAAGATCCAAGTAATGTATATCAAAATATGGATTGGAAAACAAAGGAATATTATAGAAATAAAATAAAAGAGATATCTGAAAAAACAAAAATATCAGAAATATATATAGCACGAAAAATATTAGAAATAGCAAAAAAAGGAGAAGGTAAAAAGGCGCATATTGGGTATTATTTAATTGATAATGGGCTAGAGACATTATATGAAAATCTAAAATGTAAATACAGAAAAACAAGAAGTAGTAAGGTAAAAGTACAACAATTTATATCACTAATAATTATACTTACAGTGCTACTTTCAACATTAATAACAGTAATATTTAATTGCGAAATGATAAGAGAAAATGTAGAAATTTCAATGACTACAAGAATAATTTTAAATGTAGTATTGGTAATATTATTATTAATACCATGCAGTGAGATAGTAACACAAATAGTGCAATTTATTTTAAATGAAGTTGTAAAACCTAAGCTGATTCCAAAAATGGATTATCAAAATGGGATACCAGAAGAAAAGGCTACAATGGTTGTTATACCGACAATAGTGAAAACAAGTGAAAAAGTGAAAGAATTAATGAAAAAGTTAGAAGTTTTTTATATAGCAAATAAATCGGAAAATTTGTATTTTACATTATTAGGAGATTGTTCTGAAAGTAGTAAAGAAAAAGAAGATTTTGATAAGGGAGTAATAGAGGAAGGAAAAAAGCAAATAGAGATATTGAATAAAAAATATAGTAAAGAATATGAAATACCTATTTTTAATTTTGTTTATAGAAAAAGAGTATGGAATGAAAAAGAAGGAAGTTATTTAGGTTGGGAAAGAAAAAGAGGAATGTTAAATCAGTTAAATGAGTATTTACTAAAAAATTTAGCAGATCCTTTTTTATATAATAGTATAGAAAAAATTCCACAAATAAAATATATAATAACTTTGGATGCAGATACAGATTTAGTGTTAAATACAGCACAAGAGTTAGTAGGAGCAATGTCACATATATTGAATACTCCAGTTATAGATGAACAAAAAAATGTGGTTGTTGATGGGTATGGAATAATGCAGCCACGTGTTGGAGTTAATTTGGATGTGAGTTTAAAAACAATTTTTACAAAGATATTTGCAGGGGCAGGAGGTATTGATAATTATACAAATGCCATATCTGATATATATCAAGATAATTTTAAAGAAGGAATTTTTACTGGAAAGGGAATATATGATTTACAAGTATTTTCAAAAGTTTTGAAAGATGAGATACCAGAAAATACTGTATTGAGCCATGATTTATTAGAAGGTTGTTATTTAAGATGTGGTTTGGTTTCTGACATAATGCTAATGGATGGATATCCAACAAAATATAATAGTTTTATGAACAGACTTTCAAGATGGATTAGAGGAGATTGGCAAATAACCAATTGGTTAAAAAGTAGGAAATTAAATTTACTTTCAAAATATAAAATAAGAGATAACTTAAGAAGAAGTTTATTAGAAATATCAATAATAGTAGTAGCTATTTATGTAACAATTTTGGGATATATTTATCAAATATCAGTAAAAGGTTTATTAATATTTATATCATTAATAGTGATAATCTCTCAAATATTGGAATTGATAAATAAATGTATTTGCAAGAAGGATGGCGAGCAGAGACAAAAGACTTTTGCACCACAAATATCAGGAATTAAAGGTATAATTTTAAGGGCGATAATAACTTTAGGATGTTTGCCATATAAATCTTATGTTTCATTAAAATCAATATTAAAGACAATATATAGAAAAAATATAAGTAAAAAACATTTATTAGAATGGATGACATCAGAAGAGGCAGAAAAGCAATCAAAAACAGATGTATTTTCTTATTATAAACAAATGGCAATAAGCTGGATTTTTGGAATAATTACAATAATATTAAATGTTTATAATTTTAATATAAAAAATATATTTGGTGTTTTATTGGGAATTTTGTGGGTATTAATTCCCTTTATAATGTGTGAAATAAGTAAAGAAACAAAGAAAAAAACGCCAATAGAGACTTTAAGTAATGAAAATAAACAATATTTATTAAGTATTGCAAAATCAACATGGGCATTTTTTGAAACATATTTGAATGAGAAAAATAATTATTTAATAACAGACAATTATCAAGAAGGAAGAAAGCAAAAGACTGTATCAAGAACATCTTCTACCAATATAGGACTTTCGTTATTAGCAGTAATATCAAGTTATGATTTAGGTTTTATAACTTTGGAAAAGACAATCGAATTATTAAAAAAGATATTAGATACAATAATAAGTTTGGAAAAATGGAATGGGCATTTATATAATTGGTATGATACGATAACTAAAAAACCATTGATACCAAGATATATATCAACAGTTGATAGTGGAAATTTTGTTGGATATTTATATACTACAAAAACTTTTTTGGAACAATCGAATTTACCAGATTTAGAATTTTATATAAATTATATAGATACAATGATAAATGAAACGGATTTTTCTTTATTATATGATAAGGAAAAACAGATTTTTTCTATAGGCTATAATATAGAGGAAAATAAATTAACTGATTCATATTATGATTTATTAGCTTCTGAGGCTAGACAGGCAAGTTTAGTGGCAATTGCAAAAAAAGATGTGCCTGCAAAGCATTGGAATAAATTAAGTAGAACACTTACAATATTGGGAAAATATAAAGGGTTAATATCATGGTCTGGAACATCTTTTGAATATTTAATGCCTAATATTAATATTCCAAAATATGAGGGAAGTTTGTTAGATGAATCATGTAAATTTATGATAATGAGTCAAAAGGAGTATGCTAAAGAATTGCAGATACCTTGGGGGATTTCAGAAGCGGCTTTTAATTTAAAGGATTTACAAGGAAATTATCAATATAAGGCTTTTGGAATACCATGGTTAGGTTTAAAAAGAGGATTAGCAGATGAAATGGTTACATCAACTTATGGAAGTGTTTTGGCGGTTTCTGATCAACCACAAGAGGTTATAAAAAACTTGAAAGTACTAGAAGAATATGGAATGAATGGAAAATATGGTTTTTATGAATCAATAGATTTTACGCCTGAAAGAGTAGAAAAGGCAACACCTGTTAAAACTTATATGGCACATCATCAAGCACTGATATTATTAGCGATAAATAATTTATTTAATAATAATATATTACAAAAAAGATTTGTTGAAAATCCAGAAATAAGTAGTGTATCGATACTTTTACAAGAAAGAATGCCTGAAACGTCAATAATAACTAAGGAAACTAAAGAAAAAATAGAAAAGCCAAAATATCAGGATTATGAAGATTATAGTGTTGTTTCTTATGACAAATTAGATGATCGATTGATACGTGGAAATGTTATATCAAATGAAGATTATGTAATAGCAATGAATCAAAAAGGAGAGGGAGTAAGTAAATATAAAGATATATATATAAATAGATTTAAGAAAACAGATGATTATCCACAAGGGATTTTTGTTGATATAAAAAATATTAAAACAAAAAATATATGGAGCTCGTGCCAATATAAGGAAACTAATAATTATAAAATAAGTTTTATGCCAGATAAGATTGAACAGGAAATAGAGCAGGATAATATAAAAACAAAAATACAAACAATTGTCACTCCTAATGATATTTCTGAAATTAGAAAAATCACTTTAGAAAATAGGGGATTAGAAGAAGAAATATTAGAAGTAACCACATATTTTGAGCCAGTACTTTCAAAAAAAGAACAAGATTATGCACATCCAGTGTTTAATAATTTGTTTTTAAAGTTTGATTATGATGAAGAAACAAATAGTATATTAGTGAAAAGGAGAACAAGAGAGAAAAGTGAGAAAAAAATATATTTAGCAGTAAATTTATTTGCACCAGAAATGGAAACTATAGGGCAACTGGAATTTGAAATAGATAAAGAGAAATTTACAGGAAGAGGAAATATACAAGTTCCAGAGATGATAAGAAATTCAACTCCATTATCACAAAAAATATCATTAGTAACGGAAGGTATAGTTGCATTAAAAAGGACGGTAAAGATAAAACCACAAGAAAAAATAGAATTGGATTTAATAATAGCAGTTGGTGAAAGCAAAGAAATTCCATTAGAGAATATTAAAAAATATCAAAATAAAGAAAATGTGGAAAAAGCATTTGAAATATCAAAAGCACAGATAGAAGCACAAAGTAGGTATTTAAGAATAAAGGGAAAAGATATAGAACAATATCAAAAATTATTATCTTATATTATTTTTGATAATCCAAGTAAAAAATCTCAACTAGATAAATTGCCTAAGAAAATGTATGAACAAAGTGAATTGTGGAAATATGGAATATCAGGAGATTTGCCAATAATTTTGGTAAAAGTAAAAGACTTGAATGATTCTGATGTTATTAAACAAATATTAAAAGCATTTGAGTTTTTTAGAATAAAAAAAGTAGAAGTGGAATTAGTGTTAATTGATGAAGAAAAACATAGTTATGAAAATTATGTAAGAGAAGAAATGGAAAATATAGTGTTAAATTTACATTTAGCATATTTAAAAAATATAAGAGGTGGTATATTCCAACTTAATAAAAATGAAATAGATAAAAAAGATATGGAATTATTAGAATTTGTTGCTACAGTGATAATTGATAGTAATAAAGGAAGTTTAAAAAATGCAATAAGCGATATAGAAGAAGAGTACTTTGAAAAAACAAAAGTTTTAGAAGATGAAGAAAGCTCAATTGTGATAAAAGAGGAAAAAATAGAAAATAATAGTTTTTTTAAAATTGATGATGATTTGAAATATTTTAATGAGTATGGTGCTTTTTCAAGTGACGGAAAAGAATATTTAATAAAATTAAATAGGAAGAATAGATTACCTACAGTATGGTCACATATATTGGCAAATAAAAAATTTGGAACATTGGTTACAGAAAATATGGGTGGATATACGTGGTATAAAAATAGTAGGTTAAATCGTATAACTTCATGGGCTAATATGCCAAATTATGATATACCATCAGAGGCTATATATTTGAAAGATGAGGAAACTAAAAAAGTATGGTCTTTGGGGTTGAATCCGATGCCAGATAATAATGAGTATGATGTTGTTTATGGATTTGGATATGCAAAATATATTCATAAAAGTAATGGAATTGAGCAGGTATTAGATGTATTTGTGCCAAAAGAGGATAGTATAAAGGTTCAAATATTACATTTGAAAAATACTACGCCAAACAGAAAAAAATTAAAGATTTATTATTATAACAAACTTGTTATAGGAGAAGATGAACAAAAAATAACAGAATATATAAATTTGAAATATGACAAAAATAATAATGTGTTAATTGCGGAAAATGTGTATAATAGTGATTTTAGAGAAGTTGTTTATATGTCGAGTAGTGAAAAAATAAAATCTTATACAGGTGATAAAAAATTCTTTTTTGGAAATGGTGGAATTGAAAATCCAAATGGAATAAGAAAAGTAATGTTGAATAACATAGGAAGTTTAGGAAAAAGTAGTTGTGCTGTTTATCAAATAGAAGTGGAAATAGAAAGTTTTGGAGAAAAAGAAATTTCTATATTGTTAGGAGCAGAGGAAAGTATTTTAGATAGTAAGAATATTGCGTATAAATATAGTAAGATTCAGAATTGCAAACAAGAATTAGAAATTATAAAAAGTGAGTGGAAAGATAAATTAGAAAAAGTGCAAGTATATACACCAATAGAATCAATAAATATAATGCTTAATGGTTGGACATTATATCAAACAATATCGAGTAGATTATTGGGAAAAACGGGATATTATCAATCAGGTGGAGCGTATGGTTTTAGAGATCAATTACAAGATACGTTTTGTTTAAAATATGTTGATTCAGAATATTTAAAACAACAGATAATAAAACATAGTAAACATCAATTTGAAGAAGGAGATGTAGAACATTGGTGGCATGATGAAACTAAAAGAGGTATAAGAACAAGATTTTCTGATGATTTGTTATGGCTTGTGTATGCTACATTAGAGTATATGGATTTTACTGGAGATAATCAAATTTTAGATATTGAAACGCCCTATTTAAAAGGTCAAATATTGGAACAAGGGATAGATGAGAGATATGATAGATATATTGAAAGTGAAAAAATGGGGACGATATATGAACATTGTGTAAAAGCAATAGAGAAAGCATTAAATTTTGGAGAGCATGGATTACCTAGAATTGGTTCAGGAGACTGGAATGATGGAATGAGCGAAGTTGGTAATAAGGGCAAAGGTGAAAGTGTATGGCTTGGATTTTTCTTATATAATATATTAGATAGATTTATAAAAATAGTAGAAGAAAATGGTGATTTTGATAGAGTTGAAAGATATAAAAAAATAAAACAAGAATTAAGGAGAGCTTTAAATACTAGTGGTTGGGATGGTAGATGGTATAAAAGAGCATTTACAGATGATGGTCAAGCACTAGGAAGTATGGAAAATGAGGAATGTAGAATAGATAGTATAGCGCAAAGTTGGTCAATAATATCAAATGCGGGTGATAATGATAAGAAATATATATCAATGGAAAGTTTGGAAAATCATCTTGTTGATAAAGAAAATGGAATAATAAAATTGTTAGATCCACCATTTGAAAAAGGTAAATTAGAACCTGGATATATAAAAGCGTATTTGCCTGGAGTAAGAGAAAATGGAGGCCAGTATACACATGCAAGTTGTTGGGTAGTTATTGCAGAGGCTATGTTAGGCTTTGGTGAAAAGGCATTTGAGTTATATAAAATGATAAATCCGATAGAACATGCTAGAACAAAGGAGATGGCCCAAAAATATAAAGTAGAACCTTATGTAATACCAGCAGATATTTATGGTGCAGGAAATTTGGTAGGAAGAGGTGGCTGGACATGGTATACAGGTTCATCTTGTTGGTATTATAAAGCTGGAGTAGAATATATATTAGGAATAAAAATAGAAAAAGGAATTTTAAAAATTAATCCGTGCATACCTAAAGATTGGAAAACTTTTTCTGTAAGATATAAATGGAAAAATACACTTTATAATATATTAGTTGAAAATCCAAATGGAAATGAAATAGGTGTTAAAAAAATAGTTATTGATGGTATAGAGCAAATGTCTAATGAGATTAGGCTTCAAGAAAATGTAGGTGTTATAAATGTAGAGGTTTTTTTGAGTTAAGATTTTTCGCCTAAAAATGATTTAAAAATCAAAAAAACACTTGTGTAAATGTAAGAATTGTGATATAAATATATTTGAAATAAAACTACGAAAGGGCGGAGTTTTTGTGGAAAATATAAACAAGGATGTAAAAACAGTTTTAATAGTAGATGATGAACAGGCTATAATAGATGTTTTAAAATTTAATTTGTTAAAAGAAGGTTATAGAACAATAGAGGCTAAAGATGGGCAAACAGGATTAGAAATGGCTTTAAGGGAAAGACCAAATTTGATAATGCTAGATATAATGTTACCAAAAATGGATGGTTTAACAGTATGCCAAAGAGTAAAAAGTGTTGTTAATATACCAATAGTTATATTGACGGCAAAAGATGAGGAAGTTGATAAAATAGTAGGATTAGAACTCGGTGCTGATGATTATATCACAAAACCATTTAGTGTAAGAGAGTTAATTGCTAGAGTCAAGGCCAATATTAGAAAAGCAGATGTGACTTTAGATCAACAAACAAATGAAATTACTGAAACAGAAAAGCCTAAGACTAAAGCTAATAAAATAATAGTAGGTGATTTGGAATTAGATTTAGATAGATTTGAAGTGAAGGTAAGAGGAAAAGTAATTGATTTAACACTTAGAGAATTTGAGGTATTAAAATTCTTAGCAAGTCAACCTGGTCAAGTTACAACGAGAGAAATATTACTTGAAAAAGTGTGGGGATATGAATATTATGGTGATATTAGAACTGTAGATGTTACTGTAAGAAGAATAAGAGAAAAGATTGAGACAGATACATCAGCACCGAAAATTTTAATTACTAAAAGAGGAGTAGGTTATTATATTGCAACAGAATAGTATTACCAAAAATTGACATTTTTGATTTTTAGAGTTATAATATATTTGTAATAAAAAATTATATTATAACTCTTTGAATATTTTCAAAGAGAAATCTAAAGAAAAGAGGAACAAAAAATGGACGAAAGATTAATGCGGCAGATAATTATTGATGGAAGAAGAGCTGGAAAATGGCAGTATCTTAATGAATTTCTTAAATATGCTATTAGTAGAATGGCAATAAAAGAAATTACTATATTGCAGGTATTTGATGAATGGGCAGAAGATAAAGGAATTAATCCATCAGAAACAGATTTTTCAGAATTAAAGCTTGATATGGAATATTATTTGCCAAAGGAAAAGTATAAAGCTATTTCACATTTATGTGATTTGCTTTATGTTTAAGTGAAGTAAATCTGGTTGAAAAGCTAATTTTCAACCAGATTTATATTTTATATTATAGGAAAGTTCTTTGAACTTTCCTATAATATAAAATATAAAAAGGCACAGAAATTTGTTTTGTGAATTTTGCTCACGAACAAAAATGCGGATTTTTAATGTTTTAAATAGTACAAATGCTACTATTAATGTTTGCTTTTGTTTAGTTGTTTTAAGTGATACTTGAAAGACAATATAAACACATAAGTACCAAAATATGGAAGGTGAACTAAAACAATAGAGGTCTTAAAATGTCGAATATTGCGATGAAAAGTCAAAAAATAAAGTAAATTTGGTTGACAAATAAATTTTGACTCGTTATACTGAATTTAAGAATTATAATTCCAATTTTTTATTTCAAATTTTTAAATCTAAAAAAATCCACATTAACAGAAGAAAGAAAATAATTTTAGAGAGGAGGTACATAAGCATAAAATAATGAATCAAGAATTAGTTTGTAATAGAAATTATGTATTAAAGAAAATACTGTCTAATGAAAACTATAAAAATATAATAAAAGACATGATACAAAGTATATTGAAAATAGATATACAAAAAATAGGTCTGAATAGTTATATAGATATTCTTGAAAAATATATTCCTGCATATCAAAAAATGGGAGTAGTTGATGTTAGAGTAATGACTAAAAAAGGAGAAGAGTTTAACATAGGAATACAATTTGTAGATGGTAAACATATTCAGAAAAAGATAGCATTATATTATTTATTTGTTCATTCAAATCAAATTTATTATGAAGATCAAAGAAAAATAGCTAAGACAATTACTATTAATATCTTAGATTTTACGTATTATCAAACTTTGGAGTATCATAAAATAGAATTTTTAAATAAGTTTAAGTCAATAGATTTTAGTGAAGAAAATGCGGAAACGCATATCGTAGAATTACCCAAATTTAAAATTAATAATGATAAAAAAATGTCAAAACAAGAGCAATGGATTGCATATTTTAAAGGTGCAGATGCAAAAGTAATAGAAAAAATAAAAGAAGAGAATATTTATATAAAATACTTAGATGAACTAGTGAAAGAATATTGGAGAAAAGAAAAAATATAGAAAAGAAAAATAAAAAAGAATAGAATAACAAATATAGGAAATTGCACTTGAAATGCAATTTCCTAGACTATAATATAACAAGAATGTGATATTTTTTAAGTAAAATTCGTGTATGAATAAAGGATTTAAAAAAGCTTTAGATACTGTGAATGTTATTGAAGTTTGTATTTATGTTTAATGTGCAGATTTGGCACCATTTTTTAATGTGATTTTTACAACAGTTCCTTCTTCTATTTTTGAATTTGCTGGTGGATCTTGAGATACTACGGTACCAGTTCCATCTATTGAAACATTTAAATTTAATGAGTGCAGAGTATTTTGTGCTTGTGCTGAAGTTTTTAAATTTAAGTCAGGTACTGTAACAGAAGTTCTAGCGGTGTTTGTATTATCATAAAGCATTATTATAGAGTCTTTTGATAATGAAACTCCAGGTTTTGGAACTTGGTCAGATACTGTAGTTTCGTTTTTATTTTGATTGGTTACAGATTTTACTTTGAATCCAGCATTAGTTAATACTTTTTCTGCTTCTGTAAAGGTTTTATTTCTAACGTCAGATATTTGTATTAAGTTTGAAAAATTAGTATCTGTTGCTTCAGAAGGTACTCCCATAATTGGTAGGATTTCGGTTAACATTTGAGAGGCAACAGGGGCTGCGACTTGTCCACCTTGTTGACCTTTGTTTAAACCATAGAAACATACAAGTAAAACAATTTGAGTATCTTCAACAGGTGAGATTGCAACAAAAGATGCGACATAACCTTCACTTTCTTTGCCATCTGGTGGTTCAGATGTACCAGTTTTTCCACCAACAGAATATCCAGTAACAGCACCACGGTAACCTGTACCATCAACTACAACTGATTCCATTAATTCTTTCATTGTATTTGCAGTTTCTTTAGAAAGAACTTGTCTTATTTGAGTTGGTTCTATAGATGTGACTGCACCAGTATCTGTATTAGTGATTTTATCAACTATCATTGGTTTCATTAAAATTCCATCATTTGCAATTGCTGAAATTGCTGTAATCATCTGCAATGGGGTAATATTAAGTCTTTGCCCAAAAGACATTGTAGCAAGTTCAACATCTGCTACACTTGATTCTTTAGTAAATAGAGAATTAGATTCACCATATAAATTGCTACCTGTTGTATCAAATAGTCCATAAGCATGGTAATAGTTATATAAAGTTTTAACACCAATTCTTTTTCCCAATTGCATTAATGCAGGGTTACAAGATTTTTCTAAAGCTTTTCTTAATGAAAGTGAACCATGTGGGGTTGTACTCCAACAACTAATTTTTTTGTCTGCTACTTGTTCATATCCGTTACAAACAAAGTCACCTTCTACATCAGGAGTTGTTATGTGTTCTTCTAAAGCGACAGATGCTGTTATTAGTTTAAATACAGAACCTGGTTCGTATAAGTCTGATACGCATTTATTTCTCCACATTGAGTGTAAAGCATTACTTTTATCTTCTGATGATAAAGAATCATAAGTAGAAGCAATACTACTGTTTGGAGTAAAAGGTGTATTAAGGTTGTAGTTAGGATAATCAGCCATTGCTAAAATTTTTCCTGTTTTTGGATTCATAGCAATACATGTTCCACCACTTTTAGCATTTAAGTTGACACATGCCTGTGAAAGATATTTTTCGACTATAGTTTGTATATTATAATCAATTGTTAAAGTTAAGTCACTACCATTTTCGGCAGAGATATATCTTTCTTCTGCATTTGGTATTTCTTCTTGGTCACTACCTTTTGAACTTACAATTTTTCCGGGTGTACCTTGTAAAACAGAGTTATAGGTTGATTCTAAACCTACTATTCCAGAGTTATCTGTACCACAGAAACCAAGGACATTTGAAAGAACTGTGTCATGAGGATAATAACGTTTTGAGTCTTCGTCTATATTTATTCCAACAGATATTTTATTTTCTTTCATCCATTTTTGAAGTGTTTCTACTTTGTCTTGATCTATTTTTTTTGCAATTGTTTCTACTTGAGAATTGCTTTTAACTTTTTCTAATGTTTCATTATAATCTAGTTCGAAAATGTCTGATAATCCTTTGGCTACTTTTTCTTTTAGTTCGTTAGTTTTTTCATCAGTTGAGTCAGTTATTTTTTGGGGATTTATTGTTATGGTGTCTACTGCTACACTACTTGCTAAAGTTTTGCCAGTAGAATCATAAATGTTTCCTCTTTTGGGGCTGATTATTTGATTTATTGCTTGTTGAGAATATGCTTTTTCTTTTAAATATGCTCCATCAACAAATTGAATTACAGCAAGTCTAGTAACTAGTAGTACAAAGATTATGATAGTTATTAGAAAAATAGTTTTTAATTTTTTTGTGTGTATAAAGTTTTGTGAAGTAAATTCTTCATTTATGTTTAATATTTTTTTATTTGATTTATCTTTTTTATTTTTTTTCATATTTAATATCATTCCTTCCATAAGGTATAAACCTGGTTGGATTTTAACCTTAATTATTCTTTGGTAAGAAAATTATGTAAAAGTATTGTATAATAAAACACTGTAAAAATCAATAAGTTTATGAAAAAAGGAGGCAAAAAATGTTATCAATAGTGCAAACAATTTCTTTAATAGGTTTGAACGGAAATTTAGTAGAAGTTCAGACAGATATAACTGGTGGGCTACCAAATTTTGAAATTGTAGGTTTACCAGATATTGCTGTTAGGGAATCTAAAGAGAGAATAAAATCAGCAATAAAAAATTCTGGAGTTGAATTAAATAGTAGAAAAATATTAATAAATTTAGCACCATCAGATATTAAAAAAGAGGGAAGTGGATATGATTTGCCAATTGCAATAGGAATATTATTAGCAATTGGAGCTATAAAAAATTTTAATACAAAATCAGTAATATTTATAGGAGAATTGGCATTAGATGGAAAAATAAATAAAGTGCCAGGAATCTTACCTGTGTGTATAGAGGCAAAGAAAAATAAAATAAAAATAGTTTTTGTTCCAAAGGAAAATGAAAAAGAGGCAACTATAATAGAGGGATTGCAAATAGTTGCAGTAGCAAATCTTATAGAAGTAATGGAATTTATAAATCAAAATAAAGAAGTAGGAGAAACGAAAAAAAATATAAACTTTGAAGATGAAAATTTTAAAGTTTCCGAAATAGATTTTTGTGATGTGAAAGGACAGGAAAATGCAAAAAGGGCATTAGAAATAGCAGCAGCAGGTTGGCACAATTGTATTCTTACTGGAAGTCCGGGTGGTGGTAAGACAATGCTTGCTAAAAGATTACCAACTATTTTACCGAAGTTGACTTTTGAAGAAGCACTTGAGATAACCAAAATTCATAGTATAGCTGGAACTTTAAAAAGTGATACAGGTATTATAACAACTAGACCATTTAGAACTCCACATCATACAATATCAACAACGTCAATGGTGGGTGGAGGAAGAATACCTAAGCCACGGCGAAATAAGTTTGGCACATTATGGTGTTTTGTATTTAGATGAAATATTAGAATTTAGAAAAGAAACTTTAGAAACACTTAGAGGACCTTTAGAAGATAAAGAAGTAACTATTTCTAGGCTATGGGCTAGTTTAACATATCCATGTAATTTTATGCTGATAGCTAGTATGAATCCGTGCCCTTGTGGGTATTATGGAAGTAGTATAAAAAATTGTATATGTAGTCCAACATCTATAAAAAGATATTTGTCCAAGCTAAGTGGACCATTATTAGATAGAATAGATATAAATGTAAACATACAACCATTAAAGTATCAAAACTTTAAGGAAAATGAAAAAATTGAAACATCAAAACAAATAAAAGAAAGAGTAGAAAAGGCTATAAAAATGCAGAGAGAAAGATATGCAAATATGGATATTTTGTATAATAGTGAATTGACGCCAAAATTAATAGAAAGGTATTGTAAGTTAGATAATGTTGGAAATAAGATTATGGAAAAGGCTTTTATAAATTATGGCTTAACTGCAAGAACATATACAAGAATTCTTAAAGTTGCAAGAACAATTGCGGATTTAGAAGGGAATATGAAAATTACAGCAAAAAATATAGCTGAAGCTATTCAATATAGATTTGTAAATTAGTGTTAGATAAAAGATGTATTTTGTAATAAATATAATTAGTTGTGATATTAGAATGAATATTTGTAATATAGCATGGCTTTTGTATATTCTTAGAAAGGAAGTGTTGAAATTAGTAGATAGAAAAATAATATATTTTGAAGATAAAGAATATCCATTAGAATTAAAGAGATTAAAACAACCACCACAACAATTATATGTTATTGGAAATACAGAATTATTAAAAGGTGAAAATACCAAAATTGCTATTGTTGGTACAAGAAAAAATACGGAATATGGAAAATATATGGCATTAAATTTTTCAAAAAAATTAAGTGCAAATGGAATCATTGTTATTAGTGGTTTAGCAAAAGGAATTGATAGTTATTCACATATTGGTGCAATGGTAGAAAAGTCAAAGACTATAGCGGTACTTCCTTGTGGCCTAGAAAATATATATCCAAAAGAAAATCAAAATTTATATAAAATAATTGTAGAAAATGGAGGATTAGTGATAACAGAATATGCTGATAGAGTAGAAGCAGATAGTTATAAATTTACTGAAAGAAATAGAATTGTAGCTACATTGAGTAAAGGAGTTTTAGTGGTGGAAGGTGATTATAGGAGTGGAACAAGAAATACAGCAAAAATTGCGGCTGAATTAAATTTACCGATATTTTGCATACCAAGTAATTTGGATAGTAAAAAAGGGTATGTGCCAAATCTTCTTATTAAAAAAGCAGGTTATATGGTGACTTCTGAAAATGATATTATAGATAAAATAAAAAATAGAGTGAAACAAAGAAGAGAGGTTAAAATGAGATTTGAAGATGATATAGAAGAACAATTTTATAATAAATTTAGAGAAATGGATGTAGAGAAAAAGAATGTAATAGAGCAGAAAGTTGATGGTGTAGAATATAAGGTGTATAGTTTTATAAATGATAAGCCTATAGATATAGATGAACTTGTGAAGTGTACGAATATGGATGTTCAAGAGATAAATTATGAAATTACGATGTTGACTTTGGAGGAGAGGGTTGTGGAGCTGCCTGGGAGAAAATATATTTTGAAGGGAAAAGGTTGAAAAATAATTATAATTTTGGCTGCGTTAACTTCCATTTAAAACACGGTTACATACACAGAGTATGCGCTCTTGCCTTTTAAATGAAAGTTGCCTTGCTAAAATTTAATTTTTTTCCAACTAAGTTTGTGCCTTGGGAAAGGGGGAAAATGAAAATAAATAATAGAATAGGAAAAATAGGAGAAAAGTTGGCTGCAGAATATTTGGAAAAACATGGTTATGAAATTATTACTACTAATTTTTATACTAAGAGAGGTGAAATTGATATTATAGCAAGGAAAGATAATGAAATTGTTTTTGTAGAGGTGAAAACTAGAAGCAGTGATAGTTTTGGTAAGCCTGTAGAAGCGGTTAACTATTTTAAACAAAAACATCTGTATCAAACAGCAAAATACTATATGTATAAAAAATGTCATGAATTAGATTATATTAGATTTGATGTAATAGAAGTATATATAAAATATGGAAAAGTCAAGATAAATCATATAAAGCAAATATTGTAAAAAATATTATAGCATGGTATAATATTTAAGAAATTAATGTTTATAAAAATTTTGGAGGGAAGAATTTTATGCCGACTATATTAGATGAAACAAGATTTATATTGAATAAATATAATATAAAAGCAGATAAGAAATTAGGACAAAACTTTTTGATAAGTGATGAAGCTGTTAGTAAAATAATAGATAGTAGTGATATAACTGAAAATGATTTAGTAATAGAGATTGGACCAGGGCTTGGAACTTTAACAAAAGAGTTATTGGAAAGAGCTGGAAAAGTTATATGTATTGAACTAGATCCTAGAATGGTAAAAATATTAAAAGAAAGATTTTCTTTATATGATAATTTTGAAATAATTTATGAAGATGTTTTAAAGGTTGATTTAGAATTAATAATACAAAATGAAAAAAAGAAAGAAAGTATAAAAAGTGCAAAAGTTGTTGCGAATTTACCATATTATATAACAACTCCAATAATCATGAAATTGTTAGAAGAAAAATTGGATTTAACTACTATTACAGTAATGGTGCAAAAAGAAGTTGCAGATAGATTAACAGCAATACCAGGGTCTAAAAAGGCTGGTGCAATTACTTATAGTGTATATTATTATGCTGAGGCTTTTGAAATTTTGGAAGTATTACCAGAAAACTTTATACCAGCTCCTGAAGTGACTTCTGAGGTAATTCAATTTAAAATTAGAAAAGAATTACCAATATGTGTAGATGATGATAAGAAACTTTTTAAAATTATTAAATGTGCTTTTACACAAAGAAGAAAAACATTATTGAATTCTCTAGTAAATACTAATATTTTGAATAATAAGGAACAAGGAATAAAAATTTTGAAAGAATTAGGCTTAAAAGAAAATGTAAGACCAGAAGAATTAAGTTTGAAAGATTTTGCTCGAATTTCAGATAGAGTTTAAAAAAATATTGCAATTTTAAATTTTATATAGTATACTTGTAACATAAAAATATGGGGTATAAAATAACTGATAGGAGGGCATAATTATGCGGAAATCAGAAAAACCATTTATGGTAGAGTTTTCTGGAACACCAGAAGCAGGAAAGACTACAGCTATTAATGCAGTGGTAAATATGCTTGAAAGAGATGGATATAAAACAATTATTCTTGAAGAATCTGCGGGAAAATTGCCAGTAGAAATACCAAAAGGAATATTTGATGCAAATTTATGGATGCATTATATTACACAAGCTGGTATTTTAAAGGCATGTTATACAACAGCTGATGTTGTATTAATAGACAGAGGAATTATTGATAGCCAATTTTATGCTTGGAAATTTTATCAAGAAAAAATGGTGTCAAAACAAGAATATTCTGCTTTTCAAAAGCAATGTTTAGAAGGTGTTAATCCAGATTTGTTTTTAGGATTAATGGTATCACCCAAACTTGCGGTTACAAGGCGTGGAGGTGAAGGAAGAATAGTCAATGAAGGTTATATAGAGAAATATAACAAATTTTTTATTGAGTATTTTGATAGAATCCAATTAACAAAAGGCCTTATAAGAACAGATAAAATTAATGTATTAGAAATGAATAATAAAGTTTATGATACAATTTTAAAAGTTTTGAAAAAATAGGGAAAAAGGCACAGAAGCTTTAACTTTTGTGCTTTAAATTTATGATAAAGGAATGATATTAAGTATGCAAAAATTTATGGAAAAAATAAAACAAATAAGTAAAGAAAATGAAAAAATAGCTATTTTTGTGGATATGGATGGAACTATTGCTGTTTATAATGTATATCAAGATGAAAGTGTTTCTAAAAAGATGGAAGATGAATATTTAAAAGTAGAACCTGTGAATTATGTAATAAATGTATTGGAACAATTAGATAAATTAGAGAATGTTGATATATATATTTTAACTTTATCAAGAACATTGAAGATTACTGAACAAAAAAAAGAATGGCTAAGAAAAAATCTACCATTTGTAAAAGAAAATAACTGGATAATAATTACAAAGGAAATAAATGAGTATTCTAAGGAAAATAGGGATATAGTAAAAGCAGAAAAAATGAATGAAAAATGTAATGCATATAATAAACTAATTTTATTAGATGATGATCATAAAATTTTAAAAGAAACTCAGAAAATGTTAGGAGATCATGGAAGGGTATTTCATATTTCTTCAATTTTGGTATAATGAAATCAAAAATTATTTTCAAATTTAGTTAAATATGTTATAATATAAATGTTAAAGTAAAATAAGAAGGGATGGTGTTAGAAAATGAATCAAATATTAGTAACTGAAAAATTATATGTAACACCAGAACTGAAAAAAAAGAAAAAAATGTATAAAATTAATTTTATATTGTCATTAATTATAATTGTTCTAATTGTTTCAATATATTTTTATATAGATTATAAGAGAAATAAAAGCGCTCAAGTATCTGAACAAATATTAGCTGATATTAATCAAACTCAAGAAGAAGTGGAAAAAACAAAGAAAAAAGCACAGAGTGAGGTGTTAACAGTAGTATTAAATAATGCTCAAGAAGATTTAAAAGTTGAGTCATTAGAAAGTACAGATAATTATGAAACTTTAAGGGACAAAAAGCAAACTACTGAAGATGGATATAGTTATTATACAATTGCTAAAATAGAAATACCAAAATTGAATTTAAATTATCCTATAATAGAAGGGGAAACAGGTTCTGAAAAAGAAACAGAAGAATTATTAAAATTATCACCATGTAAATTGGCAGGACCAAATCCGAATGAAACAGGAAATTTTTGTGTTGTAGGACATAATTATAGAAATCAAAGATTTTTTAGTAAGGTTCCAACACTTGAGATAGGTGAAGAAATATTGATAACAGATTTAACAAAAGATGTAAAAGGTAATACTGTTAAATATAAAATATATAATAAATATAATGTAGATCCAGAAGATGTTAGTTGCTTAGATCAAAAGACTAAAGGTAAAAATGAAATAACACTTATTACATGTACAGATGATAGTAAGCAAAGAGTTATTGTTAAAGCAAAAGAGGTATAGTTAAAAAATAAAGTTTTAGTAAAGTTGGAGAGTGGTGCAAATAAATATAAAAATTTAGCAAATTAAAAACTCGTAGTATTATATTTTTTAAAAGTATAATATTACGAGTTTTATATAATATATTGAAATATTATATGTTTGGAGCATATTCAACAACTAAGATAAGACATTCATATAAATTATTTGATTCTGTATCTGGTAATAATTCATAAGTTATTTTTATTGGTAATGTATGATAATAATCAACTAATTTTTTGTAATGTTCTACAAAGTTAATTATTTGTTCATCTGTAAAATCCAAATACCAAGTTTGTGCTGCCTGGAAACTAAATATGTCTCTAAAATGCTCCAAAGATTGTGGTAAAATAAAATAACGAATTTTCTTTTCTGCTAAAATACCTATTTTGGTAATTTTATGAGTCATAAGAAATCCCCCTTTGGTTTGTTAAAATAATAATATCATAATGAGTGTAAAAGTCAATAGAATTTGTTAATTCAAGATGTAGTTACTAGGTAGGCATAAGAATAAAATAATGATGTATAAAAAAATTAAAAAAATTCTTAAAAATACTTGCAAAATTAAAAAAGATATATTAAAATTAAATTGTAGTGGTAAAAAGTGGAACAAAGTGGTAGAAAAGTGGAAAGAGGTGAAGCCAGATGTTGATGGGAGAGTATAGTCATTCTTTAGATACAAAAGGAAGATTGATAATGCCAGCAAAATTAAGACAAGACATCGGAGATAAATTCATCTTAACAAAAGGGTTAGATGGATGTTTATTTGCGTTCTCTCAAACAGAATGGAATAACTTTGAAGAAAAACTAAAAGGTCTACCATTATCAGATAAAAATGCTAGAAATTTTGTTAGATTCTTTTTATCAGGAGCTACGGAATGTGAAATAGACAAGCAAGGTAGATTTCTAATACCTACAAATTTAAGAATATCTGCAAATTTGGAAAAAGATGCAATAATAATTGGAGTGGGTACAAGAATAGAAATTTGGAATAAAGAGACATGGGAAAAATGTGACGAAGAAATATCAGCAGATGAGATTGTGGAAAATATGGCAAACTTAGGTATATAACTTGAAAAAGTTTATATAAAAGCTAATGATGAATATTTGAAATACAAAAGTATTTAATGATACTAAAGAGAAATGTACAAAAGTTTTAAACAAAAGACTAAAATACAAAAGATGTTTGAACATAAGAAAAAATACTTAAAAGAAAAGTTTGCTAAAGATAATAGAACACAAGAAAAATAATTAAGTCACATTAGAAAAGAATACAAAAGGTGGTTTTAAACATAAGAAAATATTAGATTACAAAAGATTTATAAGAAACATAAGTGTAGTATACTTTTGATAAGGCAGCTGGAATATTCCAGCTGCATAAGAACCTTAAAATGAAAATAAAGAGGTATTAAATTGAAATTTGAACATAAACCAGTAATGTTAAATGAATGTATAGAAGGTTTAAATATAAAGAAAAATGGAATATATGTTGATGGGACATTAGGAGGAGCAGGACATAGTAAAGAAATAGCAAGAGCATTGAATAATACTGGAATATTGATAGGAATAGATAGAGATCAAGATGCTTTAAATGCTGCAAAAGAAAATTTAAAAAATTATAATAATGTTAAATATATACATGGAAACCATGATGATATAATAGATATATTAGAAAATGAAAATATAGATGGAGTAGATGGAATATTATTAGATTTGGGAGTATCATCATATCAATTAGATGAAAGAAATCGCGGTTTTAGTTATTTGGGTGAAAATATATTAGATATGAGAATGGATAAAACCCAAGAGTTAACGGCAAAAAAAGTGGTAAATGAGTATAGTGAAGAGGAATTAAGTAATTTAATTTATGAATATAGTGAAGAAAGATTTGCTAGAAAAATAGCTTTTAATATTTGTAAAAGAAGAGAAGAGAAAGAAATAGAAACTACAAAAGAATTAGTAGAAATAATAGAACAATCTATACCAAAATCTAAGCAAAATGATGGACATCCTGCTAAAAGAACATTTCAAGCAATACGAATAGAAGTAAATAATGAAATAAAACCATTGTTTAATACTATATTAGATTGTATAAAATGCTTAAATGCTAAAGGTAGACTTTGTGTTATTACATTTCATTCTTTAGAAGATAGAGCGGTAAAAAAAGCAATGCTTGAAGCTAAAGGAAAGTGCACATGTCCACCTGATTTACCATATTGTGTGTGTGGTGCAAAGTCAGAAGGAAAAATAATAACAAGGAAACCAATTGTTGCAACAAAAGAAGAACAGGAAGAAAATTCAAGAAGTAAGAGTGCAAAACTTAGAATTTTTGAAAAAATATAATTGCTGAATAAAAACTAAAGAAGGGAGGAAGATAAAGATGGCTAGAAATGCTTATCAATATGATACTAATCCTAGAAAAATCCAAACAGAAGAACAAATTCCTAGGAAAAATAGAAGAGAAAAAAATGCAAGACTAAAAGTTGTAAATGAAAAGCCAAAGCAACAAGTTAAAGTATCAAAAGAGCAAAAAAGAAAACATGTAAAGTTAACAGTGTTTGCATTGTTAGCATTTGCAGTATTATTAGCTATTAGTTATCAAAACTCTCAAATAACAGTAAAATTTAATGAAATGCAAGAGCAAAAGAAAAAATTGGCTACAATGCAAAAAGAAAATGAACAATTAGAAATAAATATAGAAAATAGCTTAAATATAAAAAACATTGAAAAAGAAGCAAAAGAAAAATTAGGAATGGAAAAATTAACTAATAAACAGACAGTATATGTAACACTACCTAAAAAAGATTATGTAGAATCAGCAACTGAAAAAGTTGTATTAAAAGAGGAAAAAACATGGTTGCAAAAAATTGCAGATTGTTTATTTCCAAATTCATAGTAATTAAAATAATAAGCCTCTAATAGATATTATTAGAGGTGTTTTTGTATGAATACATATAGAAGAATAAAAGATAAATCAATGACAAGTGAAATATCTATTAAAAAGAGAATGAGAAATATATTGTTTATAACATTTTTAGTATTTACAATATTAATAGGAAGAATAGGATTTATTCAAATAATACAGGGAGGAGAATTAACTTCAATGGCTTATGAGCAACAAACTTTAGATAGAGTTATAAATCCTAAAAGGGGAACAATATATGATAGTACAGGTAAATATATATTAGCAATAAGTAGTACAGTTGAAACTGTGACGGTAAATCCAGGAAATATAGCGAAGGAACAGAAAGAGCTAGTGGCAAAAAAATTATCTGAATTATTTGAGCTAGATTATGAAAAAGTTTTAAAAAAAGTGACTAAAAGAAGTTCAATGGAAACTATAGCTAAGAAAATAGAAAAGGAAAAATCAGATGAATTAAGAAAATGGATGGAAGAAAATAAAATAACTACAGGTATAAATATAGATGAAGATACAAAGAGATATTATCCTAATAATAGTTTGGCTGCACAAATAATAGGTTTTTGTGGTAGTGATAATCAAGGTCTTGATGGAATAGAGGCAAAATATGAAAAAGAACTTGCAGGTACTAAAGGAGCAATAAAAAGACATACTGATGCTAAAGGTGCTGAAATAGGTGAAGAAGGTGAAAAATATATATCTGCAGTAGATGGAAATGATTTAGTGTTGTCAATAGATTATAATATTCAATCAATTGTAGAAAAATATTTGAAAGAAGCATGTATTGACAATGAGTGTACAGATGGTGGAAATATAGTTGCAATGAATCCAAAAAGTGGTGATATTTTGGCAATGGCAACATATCCAACATATAATTTGAATGAACCGTATTCAGCATATACTGATGAATTGCAGGGGATTTGGCCGAATTTGGAGCAGGGAGAAAAAACCAAACAATTACAAGCAGTGTGGAGAAATAGGGCTATTGCAGATACTTATGAGCCTGGTTCAACATTTAAGACAATTACAGCGTCAGCTTCTATAGAGGAAGGTTTGGTTACAGATATTGATAAACAAGGACAGTTTTGTTGTACTGGAGGAATAGAAGTAGCTGGAGTTAGAATAAAATGTTGGAGATATTATAGGCCACATGGTTCTGAGAGTTTAAGACAGGGGCTTATGAATTCGTGTAATCCTGTTTTTATAGGTCTTGGTCAGAAGTTGGGTGTTCATACATATTATAGTTATTTACAGAAATTTGGATTACTAGAAAAAACTGGAATTGATTTGCCTGGTGAAGGAGGGAGTATTTTTCTAAAAGAAGAGAAAGCTGGACCTGTGGAATTGGCTACAATTAGTTTTGGTCAAAGATTTGAAATTACTCCTATTCAATTGGTTACTGCTGTTTCTAGTATTGCAAATGGTGGTAATTTGGTTCAGCCTAGAGTTGTTAAACAAATAGTTGATAGTAGAACAGGAGAGAAAAAGGATATTGATGTTAAAGTAAAATCACAGTCTATTTCTAAAGAGACTTCTGAAAAAGTTTTAAGCATGATGGAGTCTGTTGTTTCTGAGGGAACAGGTAAAAATGCTAAAGTGGCTGGGTATCGTATTGGTGGAAAAACTGGTACTTCAGAGGATGGTGTAAATACTAATAAATATGTTACTTCTTTTTTGGGTGTTGCTCCTATAGAAGATCCTCAAGTTGTTATACTAGTGACCTTATATAATCCTATAGGTAAAGGCGGACACCAAGGAGGTGTGTGGGTAATTTTAACAACACACAATAAAACTATTTAGAAATCGTTAATGAAATAAACTGTTAAATCAATAATGATGGCGAGTTTTAATCGCTTTTTAAAATAGAAATGAGAGGACAAGTTATGGAAAATAAAAATATAATAGGTACAAATTTTATAATTACTAATAGAAATTTAATAAACAAATTTGGGTTAAATTCAGCAGTAATGCTTGGAGAATTATATTGTAGAAGCAATTATTTTAAAGAACGAAATGAGCTAAAATATGGATACTTTTTTGCTATAAAAGATAGCATAGAAAAGAGTACAAAATTAAGTCCGTATAAGCAAAGAAAAGCAACATCAATATTACAAGCTGTTGGAATTTTAGATGTAAAACATATAGATATTCCACCAAAGACTTACTATAAGATTAATGAAGAGAAACTCTGGAAAGTATTGAAAGATTCAGTAGAGCACGAGGTGAACAACTAGTAATTCATATTTTAAACAACTAGGTGTTAAAAATATTACCTACAGTATGTAAAAAAATTTAACACAAATAATAATAAGTAATAATAATAAAAAAATAATAAATAATAACACACACTAAAAACTGAAATTAAAGAATATTATTATAGATAAAGTAGAATATAACATTCTAAACTAATATATATTTATATAGAGTAAAGGCATATGTCAAAAAAGGAAATTATGCGTGAACTATGATTTAGGACACATATGTATGATTTTAAAACGTATTGACAAAATATTCCAAATATGATATTATGTAACCGTAATACATTTTATGTATTATTTGGAACAGTAAATATTGTTCCAAGCAACTCGTTGAAATTTAACAGAAAGGAGAACGCACTATGAGCAAAATGTCACGGACAAATTATTGGAATCCTAGTGTAAACTACATTGGGAAGAACTCTGCTCAGAATTTTATGAAGTCTGCAAAGGCTAAATTAATCGGAGCTGGAGTAAAAGTAGTTGCTGCGGACTGCTCTTGTAACTGCTCAAGCGGTTGCTCGGCATGCAGTAGTTCCTGTGGATCATGCACATCTTGCAGTACATCTTGTAGTTAATACAAAGATGAACTAAGAATGTGTAGTGTCGACAACACACATTAGTTTCAACAAAGCAGAGGCATCTCTTTTAGAGGTGCCTCTTGCACTAAAAGGAGGATTTGTAATGGCAGAAAGAACAAAATTTAGTATGCAATGGCATATTACAGACAGATGTGACCAGCGGTGCAAACATTGTTACATCTACGAAGGAAAAGACAAAAAATGTGGTCTTGAACTTGATTTAGACACATTGAAAGCGATCTTGGAGGACTTTCTTCGGACTTGTGATAAATTGGAAAGAGATCCTTTTCTTGTAATCACAGGTGGAGATCCATTGCTCTATGAAAGAATTTGGGATTTTCTTGAAATTCTCAAAGAAAAGAAAGTTCATTTTGGGCTTTTAGGAAATCCGTTTCATTTAGATTATGATGTAGTTAAGAGACTGGAAAATTTAGGTTGTATTAACTTCCAAATGTCATTAGATGGATTAAGGGAGACTCATGATTACATCCGCAAGCCTGGTTCTTTTGATGCAACCTTAGATGCTTTGAAGTATTTTGAGGGAAGCAAAATTAAAACAGCTATCATGACAACTGTTTCTAAGACAAATATTGCAGAAATTCCGGAACTTGTAGACATTGTAGTAGAACACAAAGTTAGCAATTTTGGATTTGCAAGATATTGTCCTAATCCTGAAGATTTTGATTTGCTGGTTTTTCCGGAAGAGTATAGAGATTTTCTTGACAAAATGTGGGAAAAATATATGCAGAATCAGGAATGTGATACAAGATTTGCATTAAAAGACCACCTTTGGAAGTTGTATCTTTATGAAAAGGGATTATTTAATCCTGAGGAAGTCAACAATCCTGATAATCTTGTTCTTGATGGATGTCATTGTGGAATTACCCACATTACAACTTTGGCGGACGGAACAGTATATGCCTGTAGAAGAAGCGAAACTCCTGTTGGCAAAGTTCCGGAACAGTCTTTCTACGATATTTTTACCGGCGAAGAAATGGATAAGTACCGTCAGTATGACAAGTTCGAGTATTGTTCTAAATGCGAAATCAAAAACTTTTGCAGAGGTTGTCCTTCGGTTGCAAAATGCTTAACTGGTGATTTTTATTCAAAAGATCCTCAGTGCTGGAAAAAGTTTTGAAAGCACAACAGGAGAGTGAAAAAATAAGTTTTCACTCTCCCGTTACTTTTTATAAAATTATGTGTTATAATTATTGTTATACATGGAAAGGAATTGATATTAATGGGCGATATACAAAAATATTATGAAAATACCGAAAATGCTTTACCACATCCAATGGTTAAAAAATTTATAAATATGAACAACAATCCTAAATATGCTATTGACTTAGGTTGTGGTGCTGGTAGAGATACAATATATTTAATAAAAAACGGATGGAAAGTATTATCAATAGATAAGGAAAACACAAGGGAAATTATATCTAGTAAGTTAGATAATGAAGAATTAAAAAATTTTAACTTTGAGTGTCAAGATTTTGAAAATATAGAATTAGAGAAAAATAATTTATTGGTAGCTAACTTTAGTATTCCGTTTTGCAATAAAGATTATTTCAATGAATTTTGGGACAAAATATCTAATAGTATTTTAAAAGAACGGATACTTTGTTGGGAACTTTTTTGGATTAAAAGATTCTTGGGCGAAGATAAAAGAGCAAATGGTATTCTTATCAAAAGAACAAGTATTGGAATTATTTAAAAACGCATTTGATATAATAGAATTTAATGAAGTTGAGAAAGATGGAAAGACCGGATTAGGAAAAATGAAGCATTGGCATATATATAATGTCATAGCAAAGAAAAAATAATATAGCTTTAATTTTATAAGTATCACTATAACTTACAATAAGTATGGAAGATAATACAAGTAAAAATAAAATAGTAATTATGAGGAGGAACATAGTATGCAATATTTTAAAAAATTAATAGGAGATAGAATATACTTATCTCCAAAGGGTGTATCAGATGAAGAAATAGAAAAATTCACAGAATGGATGAATGATTTTCAGGTAACAGATTATACTGGCAGAAGTGGACAAATAACAACATTAGTAGGTGAAAAGGAGTATCTTGAAAATTCAGCCAAAAGTACTGAAAATAGAAATTTTAATATTATTGAATTAAATGAGGATAAATTAATTGGAACTTTAGGATTGGAACACATAAATTGGATTGAAAGAAGTGCTGTACTAGGAATATTTATTGGAGATAAAGATTTTAGAAGTAATGGGTATGGGACAGAAGCTATAAGGCTATTATTGGAATATGGATTCAAATATCTAAATCTACATAGTATAAGATTAGATCTTCTTGCAATAAATGAAAGAGCACACAAATGCTATTTAAAATGTGGATTCAAAGATGCAGGACGAAGCAGAGAAGAGATATTTTTAAATGGAAAATATTATGATAAATTACATATGGATATACTTGAAAATGAATTTGAAGGAGATTTTATTAGAAATAAAAATATAAAATAGTATTTGTAATTGTAGGAGTAATTTATGATTCATAAAATAAAAATGAATGAAAGTACATATGTGGTTTGTAATAATAAAATAGAATAATTTTTATAAAAAATAGATGCAATTTTTTTCCCTCGGAGAGCAAAAAAAGGTCTTAGGGATTTTCCCTAAACAGCAAAAGAGGGGTCTAGACACCAAGCTGGCGAATATTGGGCACTAAAAAATACCTCAATATTTGAGGCTTTAATGCTCCACTTTATTAGCATTGAAATAAAAGGACAAAAGGAATAAAATTATGAATAATAATTTAGATAATATATTTTTATCATATAACGAAATTTTGAAGAGATTACAAATATTAGGAAAGACAACTAAATCAGGAAAAGAAATAACACATAAAGACTTAAGAAAAGCAATTTGTGTTATGGAAGATAAACATTCAAATTGCAGGTGGAAAAGTGAAAAGATCAGAAGTAAAAGACATTATATCTTAATTGAAGGATTTTATTGGTTAATATATGTGTATTTCAACAAAGATAAAAAATTAATGGATGCTGATATAGATTTCTTTAAATCAAGAATAAAACAATATGAAGAATTATTAAAGGTTGAATCTAAAGAAATATTTACAAAAGATATGTATGTGTATGAATTAGAAAAGTATTTTAGTAGAAAGCCAGAAACGATAAAGAAAGCAATTTCAAAAATGTTAAAATATGCAGATGAAAACTATAGGTATATTGAAAACGGAAAATATAAAATTTCAAAATGTGGCATTGAATGGTTATGTAAAAATTGTTTTAAACAAAAATATTTAGAATTATTAGAAGAATATAAAATGGAATTGACAGAGAAATATATTGAAGCAGGGTACATATATGATAATTTCTTTGGGATAAATTAATACAATAGATTTTGGAAGGGGATTTAAACTCCTTCTTTTTATAATTTTAATATTTTTTCAGAAAAGGGCTGACAAATATTGAAATATACGCTATACCATGATTAATAATTAATTATTTTATAGTGTATACACTTTATTTTGTAGAAAATGAGGTGAGAAATTTGGATATTGAGGAAAGAAGTGATGTTGTTTACACCAAATGCTATTAGATGTTCTATAGGTAGAATTAGAAATGCATTAGTAAATTTGCAAGATGAAAAAATATTGGCGATAAAAGAGATATTAGAAGATTATGAAAATAATTAATAAAAATTTTTTGAAGAAAATTTGCAAATAGAGTAGAAAAAAAACGAAATTTATTATATAATTCTTGACAAGAGTAATAACACTCTGATGGTGAATAAATTGAATGATGAATATTTAATAAAAATTGATGAACCAAGAATTCAAGAAACATGTGATGCATACTTTAAATGGAAAGACTTAAATACGTATGTAAAAAGCTTAGTGTCAAGGGGAATAAATATGCCAGATGCAATCAGTGAACCTATGGGTTGCTATTGTTTAAATCTTCTTTGGAATAAAAGTTCAGGAGGAGATGCAAAATCTCTTGATGGAAGAAAAATAGAGTTTAAAGCTACAAGTAACTATGATTATGATCTAAGTAGTTTTGGACCTAGATGTGATTTTGATGATTTAGTATTTTTAAGATTTGATTTAGACTTAAATATGTTGTTTGTTTATGATACAGGTGTTAATTCAGAAGAATTAAAGAAAATTCCTGTATCAAAAACAGCAACAGTTGGAGATTATCAGAAAGCTGGTAAAAGACCACATTTAAGCGTAATACAATCAATAATCGAAGCAAGAAAACTAGAACCTACAGTAACATTCAACATTAGAAGAGGAATGATAGTTGAAAAAGTATGAAAGGCAGAGTGTTGATTACTCTGTTATTATAACCAATAAAATCGCGGCGTGCCGCAAAAGATAAGGAGAGAATAAATTATGTATAAAATTTGTAGCCTTTTTGCAGGTGTTGGAGGAATAGATTTAGGATTTTTAGAAACAGATAAATGTGAAATAGCATATGCTAATGAATTCGATAAGTATGCTGTAGAAACTTATGAAAAAAACTTTAGTACAAAAGTAGATTGTAGAGATATTCACGATGTTAAAGTAAACGAAATACCAGAATTTGATATAATGGTAGGAGGATTTCCTTGTACGTCTTTTTCGGTAGCTGGATATAGAAAAGGATTTGAAGATGATAGAACAGGAGATTTGTTCTTTGAAATGGAAAGAATTTTCAAAGAAAGAAAGCCTAGAGTAATATTCTTAGAGAATGTAAAAAACTTAGTAGGTCATGATAAAGGAAATACATTTAAAACTATAATAGAAAGACTAGAAGATGCAGGATATAAAGATAAAATAAAATGTCAAGTTTTAAATGCTTGTGAATATGGAAATATACCTCAAAATAGAGAAAGAATATACATAGTAGCATTTAGAGATAAAGAGGATTTTGATAGATTTCAAATGCCATTACCAACAACATTAAATAAGAGTATAAAGGATGTATTTAATTTTGATACGAAGGTAGATGATAAATATTATTATACAGAAGGAAAGTACAAAGGTAATATATATAAGTTATTAACAGAAGAAATGGATGATGACAACACTGTATATCAATGGAGAAGAAAATATGTAAGAAAAAATCAAAGCAATTTAGTGCCAACATTAACAGCTAATATGGGAGAAGGTGGGCACAATGTACCACTAATAAAAACAAAGTTTGGAATAAGAAAATTAACTCCAATAGAATGTTTTTATGCTCAGGGGTATCCTAAATATTATGAGTTACCTACAGATATGAGTGACGCTAGGTTATATAAACAAGCAGGAAATAGTGTTGTTGTTCCGGTTATAAATAGGATTGCTGAAAATATTATGAAGGCATTGAACTAGAATTTAGTAAAAACTAGATTCTAGTTATTTTTTTTTTGCAAAATTTTAACTTTTTATTAATTCAACGGCATGTACTTATTAGAGAGATAAATGTTTTTATATATTTAGAGTAACAAAATAGTAATAAAAATTTTTTGCTCTCAATAAAATTTACAAAAGGCTTTAAGAATTTGTAATGACTAAAGCCAAACAAATTCTAAAAAATAGAAAATTTGAAAAGGAAAATAGGCAATGAAAGAAAATGAGAAGATAGTAAAATATCTATCATCAGAGAAAAATCCGTACCAAATAAATGTAGAAAATATAGTTGTAAGAATGGAATATGCTAAAACAAATAAAACATTTAATGAGTGCATGGTAAATATTTTAAAACAAAAGTTAAAATAGGAATGCAAAATTATTGCATAATTTTGCATACTGAAACTGTAGAAAATAAATTTTAACAGTTTCAGCAAAATGGGCTGACAAATTAAAGCGAGCACGCTAAAATTAAAGCAAATAGAAAAATTTGAAATCATTTATAAGATTAAAAGAAAGGAGGGCTGAAAATTAATGGCAAGAAAGTCAAAATATTTTTCTAATGAAAACGTAGTAAATAAAAAAATATGGTCTGTTGCATTATATATAAGACTTTCACAAGAGGATAGCGACAATGGGACAGAAAAGCAAGAAAGTAATAGTGTAACAAGCCAAAAGACACTATTAAACGAATTCATAGAAGAACATGATGATTTGATAGTTTATGATACTTATATAGATGATGGATTTACAGGAACAGATTTTAATAGACCTTCATTTCAAAGATTACTAGAAGATATGAGAAATGGAAATATTAATTGTGTAATTGTAAAGGACTTATCAAGACTTGGAAGGAACTATATAGAAGTAGGAAATTATATAGAGCAAGTTTTTCCGTTATTTAATATAAGATTTATTGCCATTAATGATTTAGTAGATAGTTTTAAAAATCCATCAAGTACAAATACAATTTTAGTGCCATTTAAAAACTTAATAAATGATGAGTATGCACGAGATACATCAACTAAAATAAGAACATCATTGAATGGAAAAAAGAAAAAAGGAGAGTTTATAGGAGCTTTTCCATCTTATGGTTATATTAAAGATCCGAAAGATAAACATAAGTTAATAATAGACGAGGTAGCAGCAGATATAGTGAGAAAGATTTTCAATTGGAATGTCAATGAAGGGTTAGGAAAGATAGCGATTTGCAATAAGCTAAATGATTTAGGTATTTTAAATCCTACAGGACATAAGAAATTAGAATTAGGACAAAATTATAACAACTATGGAATAAAAGATAATACATATACTTGGACACCTTCTACAGTACGAAATATTTTAAATAATGAAGTGTACATAGGCAATACTGTTCAAGGGAAAAGAAGAACAAAAAGCTACAAAGTGCATAAAGTTGAGGTGGTTCCAAAAGAAGAATGGGTAAGAGTAGAAAATACACATGAACCAATTATTGATAAAGAAACTTTCACAAAAGCACAAGAATTATCTAGAAGAGATACAAAGGTATCTCAAAAAACAAATGAATTATCAATATGGGCAGGTTTCTTAAAATGTGCAGACTGTAGGAGAGCAATGAATAAGAAAAGTAGTACAAATAAGAGTGGAAGTAAGTATGAATATTATATTTGTAGTACATATAGAAAAAAATCTAATAAGTTATGTACAAAACATACAATAAAAGAAGAATTGTTAGAAAAGGCTGTGGTTCAAGCAATTAATTTACATATTGATTTATTAATTAATACAGAAGAAATAATAAAACAAATCAATGAAAGTAGTTTCCAAAATTTAAAAAATGAAAATATTGATAATATGATAATTGCAAAACAAAATGAGATTGCTAAAATATCAAATTTCAAAAGAACTCTTTATGAAGATTGGAAAAATGCAGATATAACAAGAGAAGAATATTTGGAATATAAGCAAAAATATGAAAATGATATTGAAAGACTAAAACTAAATATAGAAAGACTGCAAAATGAAAAACAAAAATATGAAAACCAGAAGCAAAGTAGTAATAAATGGATAGAGAAATTTAAAAAGCAAAAAGGAATTACTGAATTATCAAGAGAGATAATGATGGAATTAATAGATTGTATTTATGTGCATGATAATGGAAATATAACGATAAGATTTAAGTTTGAAGATGAGTTTAAGAGATGTCAAGATTACATAGAAAATAACAGAAATGTGCTAGAGCTAAAAGCAAAAGCAGTTTAAAAAATTGTGTTGTTATAATCACCCAAGGAGGTGGTGTGGCAGCACCTGTTGGAGGAAAAGTATTTTCAGAAATATTGCCATATTTAGAGGTAAATCAAGGAAATAAAGATGAAATTCAAGAAATGGAAAAAGTGGAAACACCAGATATAATGGGAAAGACAGTGAGAGAAGCAGAAAAAGTTTTGAAAGAAAGAAACTTAAATATGTCAATGGAGACAGAAGAAGTTGATAAGGAAGTTGCAATTATAAAAGAACAAGTACCTCAGGCAGGAATAACTGTTAATAGTGGAAGTTTGGTATATGTAAAAATAGAATAAATATTTATTTGTAAGTAATTTTGACTGTATTAAAGTGAATATATTAAAATTGATTGGTAGAAGAAATTTTGAATGAAAAATTAATAAAAAATTGATTATTTTTGTTTTTTGAGGATTAAGATTTTAATTTGGGATAAAATAAATAAAAATAATTAATATAGTGAGGTTATTTATATGGGAATTTTTGAAAATGAAAATTATAAAGTAATAAGTGATTTTATAGAAAGTAAATCTCATATATTAAGTGAGAATAGGGAATTTAATAGAGTTTATATATTATTATCAAAAAAGATCGAAGAACTAAGTAAATTGCTAAAAGAGGAAGATAAAGAAAAATTTAATGAAATATTAGAATTATTTCATAAGATGGAAGATTATTACTATGTGTTTAGCTATTCTTTGGGAGTAAAGTATGGAGAAGAACTGAAAAAACTGTGATTTTATTGATTTTATGTTAAAAATGATATATAATATTCACCAATATAGCTAAATAGCTTATTAACTAATTACCAAAAAATCAAAAGAAAGGAAGAATTTTATGAACAAACACAAAATGGATTTTGATATGAAACCAGGAGAACGGTTGGAAGTATGTGAAAGGTATGTGGCGGTTAGAGAAAAAAATGACAAAGTAAGAATTTATAACTTAGAAGGAAAATTTTTAGGACGGGTAGATTTAAGTGATAATATTGGAATTAATAGAAGTGTACTTATTGATTTACCACATAGTATATTATTTAAAGAAGGTGAGTACTGGAAGTTTATTAATTATGAAGGCGAGAGTTTATGTTATCGATTGATTGATAAAGCTGAAGTAATTTATCTTGAAGGAAAATATTATGTAGTAATTTATAACAATTCTTTAGGATTCCAAAATGCAATAGTATATACTGAAAAGGGAGCTTGTCTTATACCATTTGAAGATTACGAAGAAGTTAAGTTTTATGAATCTCATATAATATTAAAGCAGAAAGAACAATTTAAGTTGTATAGTCTTGAGCATAAGCAATTTATAGGAGAAAAATATGACGATGTGTATTACATGAATGAATTTCTTTTTTTACAAAAAGGAAATAAATACTATTTCTATTCAACTGAGTTGGCTAGAATAGAATTTGATTTTGATGCATTTTTTATTAAAATATATAAAAAAAATACATTGATACAAATTTACAAAGATGGCAAGTCAGGCTTATTGATTACTGGAAGGCGTGGAGTTAAATATGAAAGGCGTGCAAATTTTATATTTCCAATCAAATATAAAAAAATAAAAATTGTAGAAGATAAAGTATATGTATTTGATGGAAAAAATGAAAAAAATTATGAGTTGAATGAAATTATAAAGAAAGTTTTGAAAAAAGAGAAATATGGACGTGGTAAACATCAAAAAAGAGTACCTAATACAGAAATTTTTTTCAAAGGAAAAGTGAGTGTAAAATATTCTCATGTAGTATGGATGCGGGAAAATTATTTTATATGTTCAAGAAAAATCGGTTCTAATCAAAGACGTGCAAGAAAAAAAGAAAAAACAATATATGAATGTTATGATTTAGACGGAAACTATATTAATGTTATAGGAACTGTAAGAGATGAAGATGATTATTTTTGTGCTTTTATGTATAAAGAAACTCCTAATATGATAGCACTTGGGAGCAATGATTCTTATCCATTTTTTAGTAATAATGTATGGACCGTGTATGATAAAAATTGGAAACCTATTTTTATGGAAAAATTTGAACAAATAAGTGATTCTCGTAGTGATAAATTTATATATTTTACAAGAGGATATAAAGAAGATAACAAAGGTTTGATTGCTTTTTTCTCAAAGGAAGGTGAACTGCTTTTTACAATTAGAGGCTTAAAAGAAGTTATGTGTATAGAAGATTACTACATTAAAATAGAGGGATTTGATGAAAAAGTTTGGTTTTTTGATTTTTATGGAAATCTTATTTTTCAGAAGAAATTTAATTATGAGGATACTAAATATAATGAAAATTTAGTTATAGAGAAAATCGAAAATGGTTATAGAGTATGGGATTTAAAGAATAGAAAATATACCGTACTTGAGGCAGAAGAAATAATCAGTAAAGGTAGCTATAAAAAATTTTTATTAGATGTGGTAAAAGATGGCAAAGTCATGTTATATACATATACAGATGATGTGGGATTTGAAAAATTGATTCCTGGAGAATTTGTAAGTACAGAAATTGTTTATTCGGATAAGATAAGAGTTGAAACAGAGGAATATGAGAGTATTTATGATTTTAATGGTAATTTAATAGCAACAACTAAATAGTTTGTAAAAAGTCAGTAGATTTTGTGATTCAAAATTTACTGACTTTTAATATTATAGGAAGTTCTTCGAACTTTCTATAATACTAAAAATAACAATGTACAGAAAATTTATTTCATAAATTTTCGCGCACGAACAAAGACGCGGACTTAAAAATCTTCTAGTAAGTGCCAATGTTATTAATGTCCGCTTTTGTTCCCAAAAATGGAATTAAAAAACGTAAAAAAATGTAAAAAACTCTATACAAAAAACAAAAATAGATATATAATATACTAAAATTGTAGGTAAAAATTTATCAACAAAACATAATAAAATGAAGGGATGATTCTAAATGGAATTAAAGAAAATGTTAGTAGGCCTAGAAGGACTAAAAGTAAGAGGAGATTTAAGTAAAGATATAAAAGGAATAGAAAAAAATTCAAAGGAAGTAAAAGAAGGATATTTATTTGTTGCCATTAAAGGTTTTTCTGTAGATGGACATAAATTTATAGAAAATGCAATAGAAAATGGTGCAACAGCAATAATGATAGAAGAAGGATGTAACTTAAAAGGAGTGAAATTGCCAGAAGATGTAGCAATTATTATGGCGAAAAATACAAGAGAAGCTCTAGCAATAAGTGCTGCGAATTTTTATGGAAATCCATCAGCAAAATTAAAATTAATAGGTGTTACAGGTACTAAGGGTAAGACAACAACAACATATATGATAAAAGAAATATTAGAAAAAGCAGGAAAAAAAGTAGGTTTAATAGGAACAATAGCAACATATATAAATGGAAAGAAAATAAAAGATAGTGATAGAACAACACCAGAAAGTTTGGAATTACAACAATTGTTTAGCCAAATGGTAGAACAAGGAGTAGAAGTTGTAGTAATGGAGGTGTCTTCACAAAGTTTAAAATTACATAGAGTCGATGGATGTAAATTCGATATAGTATTATTTACAAATTTTTCAGAAGATCATATTAGTCCAAATGAACATCCAGATATGGAAGATTATTTTCAATCAAAATTGAAATTGTTTAAAATGTGTAAAACAGGAATAGTTAATGTAGATGATTTGCATGGAACTAAAATACCTGGTTTATTTCCAGAAAGTAATATAACAACTTATGGAATTGATAATTTTGCAAATGTATTGGCAAAAGATATAACAATAACAAATGCTTATGTGGATTTTAAAGTAAAAATAACAGATAGAAATGAAAGGGTAAAAACAGGAATACCAGGTAGATTTAGTGTATATAATTCATTAGCAGCAATATGTGTGGCACAAAAATTTGGAATTTCACCAGAAATAATAAAAGAGGCATTATTAGAAGTAAGGGTACCTGGAAGATCAGAATTAGTAAATAATAAAAAAGAATTGACAATAATGATAGATTATGCACATTCACCAGAAAGTTTACAAAATATATTGCAAGCAGCAAAAAGTTATACCAGAGGAAGAGTAATATCTGTATTTGGATGTGGTGGAGATAGAGATAGTGGAAAAAGACCAATAATGGGTGAAATATCAGGAAAAATAGCAGATTATACAATAATAACATCAGATAATCCAAGAACAGAAGAGCCACAAAAAATAGTTGAACAAATAGAAGAAGGAATAAAGAAGACAAAGGGAAAATATGAAGTAATAGTGGATAGAACAGAGGCAATTGAAAAAGCAATAAAAATGGCTAATAAAAAAGATATAATAATATTAGCTGGAAAAGGACATGAGCCATATCAAGAAATAAGTGGAGTAAAACATCCATTTGATGAGAGAATAATAGTAAATGAAATTATAGAGAAATTAGAAAAAAATGAAAAATAGTTATAATAATGGTACAAACATAAATAAATAATAAAATCATAGAATAAAATATACAAAGAAATCAAATACGAAAGGTTTTGATAAAAGTGAGTTTTGAAATAGAAGTATTGCTAGTGTCATTTGCAATATCAATCATATTAGGAATCATAACAATACCAATATTAAGAAAGTTAAAAGTAGGGCAAATAGAAAGAGATGATGGTCCAGCATCTCACCTGAAAAAACAAGGAACACCGACAATGGGTGGAATAGTAATAATAATTACAATGATAATAGGAACAGTTGCAACAGCTGTATATTTGTTTGCAACAGGAGAAGCAGAATTGGCAGCAAAGCTAATGCCAATTCTGTTGCTAACAATAGGATTTGGAGCAATAGGTTTTATAGATGATTATAAAAAATTAGTTTTAAAAAATACAGAAGGTTTAAAACCAAGTTATAAAATGTTAGGATTATTAGTAATATCAGTAGCATATGTGTTATATCTAATAGAAGGTTTAAAATTAGGAACAGACACATATATACCAATATTAAAGCAATATATAACATTGCCTTTATATATTTATGTACCGGCAGCTATATGTGTAATTTTGGCGACAACAAATGCAATAAATTTAACAGATGGAATAGATGGATTGTCTTCTAGTGTGTCAACAATAATAATAACATGTCTAACAGTAATAGGAATGTTAAGAGGGGTAACAGAAGTTTCTGTATTTGGAAGTATAGTAATAGGGTCAGTTTTAGGATTTTTAATGTTTAATTTACATCCTGCAAAAGTGTTTATGGGTGATACTGGTTCTTTGCTATTAGGGGGAGTTATATCAGGTATAGCGTTATATTTAAAAATGCCATTAATATTGTTAGTAATAGCATTAGTACCAGTATTGGAAACATTATCTGTAATAATACAGGTAGTATACTTTAAAAAAACAGGAAAAAGAATATTCAAGATGGCACCTTTGCATCATCATTTTGAATTATCAGGATGGAAAGAAAATAAGGTTGTAATAGTTTTTAGTATAACAACTTTAATTGTGTGTATGATTGGATTAAAAATAATATAAGGAAGGGGTAAGGTTGAAAAATAATTATATTTTGTTTTAATTTTTTTCCAACCTTATACTATTTTATGGAAAAAATATGAAAGGAATGAGTTAAAAATTGGCAAAGAAAAAAACAGGGAAATTTTCAAGCTTTTTGAATAATCCAATTGATTTTACATTGTTAATTACAATAATATTGCTAATAGGTATAGGGTTAGTTATGGTGTTGTCTGCAAGTTCACCGTCGGCGTTAGCAATATCAGGTGATAGTTATAAATACTTTAATAAGCAATTGCTGTTTGCCGTATTGGGTGTAATTGCAATGATGGCAATTTCAAAAATAGATTATAGATTTTATCAGAAGTTTTATAAACATGCTTGGTGGTTGTCTGCTGCTTTGTTGGTAGCAGTAAAATTAATAGGAAAGAATGTAAATGGTGCTCAAAGATGGATTTATATTACAAAAACTTTATCTTTTCAACCATCAGAAATAGTGAAATTTTTAGTAATAGTATTTTATGCTGGTATATTAGTAAAAAATAGAGATGATTTACCTTATTTTTGGAAAGGTTTAGTAAAGCATATTTGTATGGTTGCACCTTTAATAGCATTATTGATATTGGAACCACATTTTAGTGCTTCAATTGTTATAGTTGGTATAGTATGTATAATGATGATTGTTGCAGGTTGCAAATTTTCACAATTTGTTGCTGTTGGTGGAGGTGTTGGTATTCCAGCAATTGTGCTATTGATAGTTAAGTCTCCATATAGATTAAAAAGAGTTGTTTCTTTTTTGGATCCTTGGAAGGATGCTACAGATACAGGTTGGCAAGTTATTCAGAGTTTGTATGCTATAGGTTCTGGTGGTCTTTTTGGTGTTGGACTTGGTGATAGTAAACAAAAATATTTGTATATACCTGAACCTCATAATGATTTCATTTTTTCTATTATTGGTGAGGAATTGGGCTTTGTTGGCTGTACCGTTATTATTGTTTTGTTTGCTATTTTTATTTGGAGAGGCATTTTGATTGCTATGAGAGCTCCTGATATGTTTGGTAGCTTGGTTGCTGCTGGTATTACTGCTTTGATTGGTATTCAGGTTATTATTAATATTGCGGTTGTTACTTCTTCTATGCCTGCTACTGGTATGCCTTTACCTTTCTTTAGTTATGGGGGAACGGCGTTGTTTATTTTGTTATGTCAGATGGGAGTTCTTCTTAATATTTCGCGTGCTAGCACTAAGAGTTGAGAAATAATTACAATTTGTTTATACGAAAGGAAGTAGAGTATGAGAGTTATAATTGCTGCTGCTGGGACAGCAGGTCATATAAATCCAGGGTTAGCTATAGCTAATAAAATAAAAAAAGAAGAAAAAGATTCAAAAATTGTTTTTATTGGTACTACAAGAGGTTTGGAAAATGATTTAGTACCAAGGGCGGGGTATGAGCTAAAGACAATAGATGCTTATGGATTGAGTAAAAAATTAACACTAGAAAATTTAAAAAAAATGTGTAAAACTTTGAAAGGTTTTAAAGAGGCTAAAAAAATCATACAAGATTTTAAACCAGATATAGTAATAGGTACTGGTGGATATATTTGTGGTGCTACAATATGGGAAGCAAATAAATTGAAAATACCTACAATGTTACATGAGAGTAATGCTTTTCCTGGAAAAGCAGTTAAAATGTTAGCTAAAAAAACTGATACAATAATGGTCTCTTTTGAGGATGCTATACCTAGAATAGATAGCAAAAATAAAATAGTTTGTACAGGTACACCAGTTAAAAATCAAAAAAGAGATTATACTGTAGAAGAAAAAAATGAGATAATAAAAAAAGCAGGTTTGAAAAGTGGAAAGCCTATAGTATTGATATTTGGAGGAAGTCAGGGTGCACAAAAAATAAATGAGGCAATTGTAGAAATAATAAAGCAAAAAGAAAATAAAGACTACCAAATAATGTGGGCAACAGGTCCTAAACAGTATGATATTGTAAAAGAAAAGTTAGAGGAAGATAGAATTTCTATAAATAATGTTGAGAATGCAAAAATTGTGCCATATATATATAATATGGAAGAGATGATTAATATATCGGATTTAATAGTGGCGAGAAGTGGTGCGATGACAATAACAGAGATATCTAATTTGGGAAAGCCATCTATATTAATTCCATTACCAAATGTAAGTCATAATCATCAATTATATAATGCACAAGTATTAGAAAAAATTGGAGCAGCAAAAATAATATTAGATAATGAGCTAAAAGGTGAAAACTTGCAAAAAACAATAATGCAAATCTTACAAGGTAATACAGTAAAGACAATGGGAAAAAATGCATTAAAGGCAGAGACAAAAGATGCAGAAGATAGAATATATAATGAAATTGTACAATTAGTTAGAAAGGAATAAGAGAAAATGTTGAAGAACACTCAATCCAAGATAATATCAATCATAACAATTACTCAAATAATATTAATAACATTGATAGGAGTGGCTAGTTATAAGGCTACTAATAAAATAAGTGTTTTAATATTTATAGGTGTGGGAATTGTTGCTACAATAATAATAGAAATGTATATTTATAAATATTTATCAAAATATGTAATGTATCCAGTAAATAAGCTAATAGAGAGTGCAGAAGAAATAAAAGGAGAAGAAAAAACAAATAAAAAAGAAAAAAAGAATAGTAAGAAAACAAATGAAAATTTAGAAAATGTAATAGATGCAATGACTATAGAATTAAAGGACAAGCTAAGTGAAGTATCAACACAAAAAAATCAGATTGAAACAATTTTATTGCACATGACAGATGGAATCATAGCTTTTAATAGAGCAGGAGAAATAATTTTAATAAATCCTGCTGCAAAAAAGTTATTGAGTATAGGTCCAGAAGATAATACTTTTGATGATATTTTTGCAAAATTTAAGTTGGATATAAATATGGAAAAGATAATATATTTAGAGAATTGGACTTCAACAGAACAAAGAATCCAAGTGGAAGAAAGATATGTGAATGTATTTTTTGCACCTTTTAAGGATGAGAAAGAAAGACCAGATGGAGTGATAGCAGTTATACAAGATATAACAGAACATGTAAAATTGGATAATATGCAAAAAGAGTTTGTAGCTGATGTATCACATGAATTAAAGACGCCTATAACTTCTATAATGGGATATGCAGATACATTATTAGAAGGTGGATATGATGAGGAAACTAAAATAAAATTCTTGAATGTTATAGCTTCAGAATCTAGGAGAATGGCAAGGTTGGTAACAGATTTATTGACTTTATCAAGATATGATAGTAATAAAAAGAAAACTAAAAAAGAATCATTTGATTTGGGTGATCTTGTAAAAAAATCTCAAGAAAAACTAGCAATTGAAATAAAGAAAAAAGAGCATAATGTAAATTGTTTTGTAACTGCAGATGTTCCACCAGTTTATGCCGATAAAGATGATATAGAAAGAGTAATATTAAATATATTAACAAATAGTATAAAATATACAAAAGATGGTGGAGAAATTAAAATATATGTAGGTTTTGTATATACAGATGCATATATAAAAATAATAGATAATGGAATGGGAATACCAGAAGAAGACTTAACTAGAATATTTGAAAGATTTTACCGTGTAGATAAAGCTCGTACAAGAGAATTAGGAGGTTCTGGACTTGGATTATCAATAGCAAAGGAAATACTTGACAAAAATGGTGGGAGTATTGATATCAAAAGTGAAGTGGGAAAAGGTACAGAAGTTGTAATAAGAATTCCTACAAAACAAAACTAAAACCTTGCTAATTGTAAAAAAATAAGTTATAATATTTATGGAAATAAGGTTGAAAAAGAATTATGTTTTAATTCTTTTCCAACCTAGGTTTATGAATGGGATAAAATAAATATAAAATATCCTTTTAGAGATAATTAATAGTTTGGACAGTCAAATAATTTTCTTATTATTTGTTACTTTAAATAAAAGAGAGGAATGAATAAAAAAATGAATATAAAGCCAGAAGTAAAAGAAGTATTAGAATGGGTATATTGTATAATAATAGCAATAGTTTTAGCATTGTTATTTCGTTATTATGTAGGAACACCAACAATAGTAAAACAAGAATCAATGAAACCAACATTAATACAAAATCAAAGATTATGGTTAAATAGATGGGGAAGAACGACTAAAACGTTACCAGAAAGAGGAGATATAATAACTTTTGAAGCACCAAGTAAATTATATTCAGGAAATGACTTAGATGGAAAACAACCAATAGCTACTTATGAAAATGGACCAACAAATCCAATAAAAAAGTTTTTATATTATGTAGTTGAAATGGGAAAAGATAGTTATATAAAAAGAGTTATAGCATTACCTGGTGAACATGTGCAAATAAAAGATGGAAGTGTGTATGTAAAAGAACAAAAATTAGAAGAAGATTATCTACCAGCAGGAGTTACAACATCAGCTAAAGTGGAAGGATTAGAAGATTTTATAGTACCAGATAATTGTGTATTTGCAATGGGAGATAATAGAGGTCATAGTACAGATTGTAGAGAATTTGGATGTATTCCATTAGAAAAAATAGAAAGTAAAGTAGCTATTAGAATTTGGCCATTAAATTTATGGGGTAAGGTAAAATAGGAGCATAAGATGTTTGATAAAATTATAGGAAATGAAGAAATACAAGAATTATTAGAGCAAACAATAAGAAATAAAAGAGCATCACATAGTTACTTATTTGTAGGGACAGAAGGAATAGGAAAAAAGCAAATAGCAAAGGAATTTGCAAAAGCATTGTTATGTCTTGAAGAAAATAAATATTGTGGAAAATGTAAATCTTGTATTGAATTTGATGATAATAATAATCCTGATTTTATATTAATAGAACCAGAAGAGAATAGTATAAAAATAGATCAAATAAGAGAAATACAAAGAAAAGTAGTAGAAAAACCAATAATATCAAAACAAAAAGTGTATATAATAGATAATAGTGACAAAATGACAACAGAGGCACAAAATGGATTATTAAAAACATTGGAAGAACCTCCAGAATATATAACAATAATATTAATAGGCTCTAATGAAAATTCATTTTTAAGTACAATAAAATCAAGATGTACAATCTTGAGATTTAAAGATATTAAACAAGAAGAAATAGAAAAATATTTAGAAGAAAATGGTATATATTTTAAAGACAAAAGAATATTAAAGGCATGTAGTGGAAGTATAGGAAAAGCATTAAAAGTAAAAGATAAACAAGATGAGTATGAAAATATACATGAATTTATAGAAAATATAGGGCAAAAAGATATAATAGAAATTTTTCAAAAAGCTGAATTTATATATAATTCAAAAGATGAAATAAAAGATATTTTACAATATATAAATATTTTATTGTTAGAATTAGCAAAAGAAAATTATAAATATGCAGAATGTGTAGAAATAGTGGAAGATACTAAAAAAAGATTGCAATCAAATGCAAATTATGATATGACAATAGATAATATGCTAATGAAAATGAAAGAAAAAATAAGATAACAAGTCAAAGTATGTTTTTAGAAAGGAGAGTGAAAAGATTTGAAAAATATAATAGGAGTAAGATTTAAGAAATTGGGAAAAATATATTTTTTCAATCCTAAATATTTGCATGTAGTAAAAGGAGATAAAGTAATAGTAGAGACAGCACAAGGTGAAGAAATAGGTGAGGTTGTAATTCCAAATAGATATGTAAATGATGAAAAAATATTAGAACCGCTAAAAAAAGTAATAAGAATAGCAACATATAAAGATTGTAAACGTTATGATGAATGTAAAAAAATAGAAAAAGAGGCTTTTGTTACATGTCAGAAAAAAATAAAAGAGCATAAATTGAAAATGTGTTTGACAGATGTAGAGTGTAAATTTGATGGTAGTAAGATGTTGTTTTATTTTACAGCAGATGGAAGAATAGATTTTAGAGAATTAGTGAAAGATTTAGCAGCAATTTATAAGACTAGAATAGAATTAAGACAAATAGGTGTAAGAGATGAAGTAAAAAGAATTGGTGGTAATGGAGTTTGTGGAAGAGAATTATGCTGCTGTTCATTTTTGAGTGATTTTGAGGCAGTATCCATAAAAATGGCAAAGGAACAAAACTTATCATTAAATCCATCAAAAATTTCAGGGAATTGTGGTAGATTAATGTGTTGTTTGAAATATGAAGATGATGTTTATCAAGATAAATTGGGAAAATTGCCTAATATCGGTGCTATTGTTAAAACAGAAGATGGTACAGGTGAAGTTGATAGTGTGGAAACTTTGAAAGAAAGAGTAAAAGTTAAATTTAAAAATGAAGATGTTTATACATATAAAAGATATGATGTAAATGATATTAGGGTTATTAAAGATGCTGTTAAAGAGAAGATTGATGAAGAAGAGAGACAACATAAAAAAGAATTGGAAGAACTTGAGAAATTAGAAGAAATAGATATTAAGGGAGGTGAATAAGATGGCTTTTAAAATTACAGAAAAATGTATTTCTTGTGGTGCTTGTGCGGCAGCATGTCCAGTACAATGCATAACTCAAGGTGAAGAAAGATTTGTTATTGATCCAGATGCTTGTATTTCTTGTGGTACTTGTGCAGAAGTTTGCCCAGTTGAAGCACCTGTTGAGGATAATGAATAATATTAGTATTTTATACAAGAAAGAAGTTATAAAAATGTAACTTCTTTTTTTTTGATGTATATTATATAGTAAATGCAATGAAATAATAACTAAAAAGTATAAGGAAGTGATGAAGTAAAATGAAAGAGTATTATAATCAGGCAGATAATAGATGGGCAAATCATTTATATACAAGTCCTACACATCCACAAGCAAATTTAAAAACAAGTGGATGTGGACCAACATCAGCAGCAATGATAGTAACAAACATGGTAAAAAGAATATTACCAAATGAAATGGCGGATATATTTAAAAATAATGGATATAGAGCAAATGAGGGAACAAGTTTGGAAGCATTTAATTGGCTAGGAAAAAACTATAATTTAGAAGTGAAAAGAACTAATAATATAAATGAGGCTGTGCAATGTTTAAAAGATGGCGGAATGGTAGTAGCTAGTTTATCACCAGGTGGTTTATTTTCAACAAATGGTCATATTGTCGTATTGGTGGAAATGAAGGATGCAAATAGAATTGTTGTATATGATCCGTATTTGTATAGTGGAAAATTTAATCAGTTGGGGAGACAGGGAAAGGTAGAAGTAAATGGGAATGAAGTGTATTGTAGTATAGATAATTTTCAGAAATATGCTAAATGTCAAGCATATTTTTGTTATAGAAAAGAAAAAGAAATAAAAATATCTGATTTACAGTATAAGGTGCATTTGCAAGATATAGGCTGGACGGATTGGAAAAATGCTGGTGAAACAATAGGGACTACAGGGGAAAGTAGAAGAGTTGAAGCTATAATTTTGAAAGGAATTAATGGCCTTGATTTATCATATAGAGTGCATATACAAGATAAAGGCTGGTCTAATTGGGTAAAAAATAGTGAAGTAGCGGGAACTACAGGAGAAAGTAGAAGAATAGAGGCTATAGAAATAAAATGTAATAAAAATTTAATTGCTCAAGAGCATATACAAGATGTTGGTTGGATGCCTATTTCTAAAGGTAAAGAGATTCATATAGGTACAGAAGGAAAATCTTTAAGACTAGAAGCTTTTAAAATAGAAATAGAATAAATAAAAATACCCTTAATCTTTATAATTAATGATTAGGGGGTTTTAATGTATATGTATTTTGATATAAAATATTGGATAAATTATTTATTTAATATTTTTTAGTAGTTGCTTTTTCTTTAAGATTTGTTGGTATTAAGAAAAAGGCTCCAGCAATAATTGGAATATAAAAAGTATATAATCTCCAGAATAGTATAGCCATATTTATAGTTCCAGGAAGAAATATTGAATTAAATAAAAGTAAAAAGCCACCTTCTGCTCCTAAACCAGCTCCTGGAGTTGGAATAACAGCCATAACTAAAACTAAAAATGCTTGAAGTGGGATAATTTGCCAAAAGCTAATTCCAAAATTTCCGAATGCACGATATACCATATAAGTAATAGAAAAGTTAGCAAGGTTTTGTAAAGTAGAAGCAATAAACATTTTTAAAATCATTTTTTTTTCGGAACGGATAATTTTAAATTGCTCTCTAAAATTATCAATACTATGTGAAAGTTTTTCTATAATATCATCAGGGTGTTTTAAAATTTTAATTTTTCCTAGAAAATGAATAATTGGATTTATAATGGTTGTAATAGCTTTTTTGTTTATTCCTGCTAATATAACTGCTGATATACCAATTAGATTCATTGAAAATCCAACGATGGCAAGCCATAAAAAGTTTTGTAATGATATAGAGAAAAAGTCAAATTCAAAAATAACAACTATAAAAGTAAATAGTAGTAAAGAGGATTGTGCTACTACAAATTTAATGGCCATTGCTGATAAAGAGTCACTAACACGTTTTCCTGTTTTATTAAGTTCATATGCTTGCATAGGTTGACCACCTGTGGAGAAAGGAGTAAGGTTATTAAATAATTGTCCAATCATGTTTACTTTAAATGAATTAGAAAATTTTTGAGCTGGATACATTCTTTTTATTGGTAAATGTAGGACATAAGCTTCTGATAACCATTGCACTAATAAACAAGCAAAACCAGCAATAACCCATAGATAATTAACAGATGTTAGTACATTAATAATATTATCAATTCCATCTACAGAGATCATGTATATTGTTAATCCTATAAAAATAATTGCAATGAGAATAAAATTGAAAATCATTTTTTTCTTATTTTTTTTATCTTTATATTTTTGTGAATTTTCTGTATTAATGTTATTTTCATTAATATTTGTTTGAATTTCATTTTGATGATTATTTTCTTTTTCCAAAATGATGCCCTCCTATAATAAAATCCGTGTAATGAAATTAAATAAAATACAAAACATTACACGGAACTATATATACTATATAATATTATTTATTGTTTGTCAAATTTTCTAAATCTAAAAGTTCTTGCCATCTGGTGTCAACTTCTTTTTGAAATTCTTCTATCATCCATTCATTACCAGGTTTAAACATGTGTTTAAAACGTTTTTGTGGTTTTAGAAATTCTTCTATAGGAAGTTTTTTAGCAGGTTTATAAGTAATGTGGTAAACACCGTCTATAACTTCATATAGTGGCCAATAGCAAGTATCGATAGCTAATTTATTTATAAGCATTAAATCTTCTGTGGCATATCCCCAACCTCTTGGACAAGGTGATAAAACATTTAAAAATGTTGGTCCTTCTGTGTAAATAGCTTTTTCAGATTTTTCATATAAATCTTTGAAATTCATAAATGCAGCAGTTTGAGCAACATAAGGTAAGTGGTGTCCAACCATGATTTTTGCTAAATCTTTTCTGGCTTGCATTTTACCAGGTATTACAGAACCAGCAGGTGAAGTGGTAGTGTCTGCAAATTTTGGAGTTGCAGATGAACGTTGAATACCAGTATTCATATATGCTCCATTATCATAGCATATATAAGTCATGTCATGACCTCTTTCCATAGCACCTGATAATGATTGTAATCCGATATCATAAGTACCGCCGTCTCCACCAAATGCAATAAATTTTGTGTGTTTATCATCTGGTAATTTGCCTTGTCTTTTTAAAGATTTATAAGCAGCTTCTACACCAGAAAGTGTAGCACTAGCTGATTCAAAAGCTGTATGAATAAAAGAATCTGTCCAAGCTGTGTAAGGGTATATAAAAGTAGAAACTTCCATACAACCTGTAGCATTAGAAATAACAGCATGGTCTTCTTCTTTTAGAGCTCTCATAATCATTCTTGCAACAACAGGAGCTCCACAGCCAGCACACATTCTATGTCCTTCTGTAAATCTTGAAGGTTTATTTGCAACAATTTCTTTTACATTATAAGCCATTTAATTTTCCTCCTTTCTTAATCCTAAATAACGATAAGGATTTTCAACTTTTCCGCTTTTTACAATTTCAGTTAAATCTTTATAAACAGAATATATTTCTTTAGTTGTAGTATCTCTACCACCAATACCATAAACGTAGTTTACTAATGGAATATGTTTATTTGCTACATACATACTAGATGTAACATCTTCAAATAATGCTCCTCCTATTGCATTTAAAGAATCTGCTTTGTCTAAAACAGCAATAGCTTTGCAATTAGCTAGAGCTTTGGCTACTTCTTCACCAGGGAATGGTCTGTAAACTCTGATTTTTAATAGACCAGCTTTTATGCCTTTTTCTCTTAGTTCGTCAACAACAGCTTTTGTTGTTCCAGCAGTTGAATTCATGCAAACAATAGCAATTTCACTATCTTCTAATTTGTATTCTTCGAAAAGACCATAATGTCTGCCAGTCCATTTTTCAAAATCTTTGCTAACTTCTAAAATAACGTCTTTAGCAGCTTTCATAGCATAGCCTTGTTGTGCTTTATGTTCAAATAAATACGCTTGTAAATCAAGTGGACCAATAGCTATAGGTTCTTTGTCATTTAATAAGTAATGTTCAGGATGATATTCACCTACGAATTTTTTTACTTCGTCGTCTTCTTCTAATTCAATATTTTCTATTGAATGTGAAGTAATAAATCCATCTTGACAAACCATTAAAGGTAATCTTACATTTTCATTTTCTGCAATTTTATGTGCCATTAATAAATTGTCATATGCTTCTTGATTATTTTCTGAAAATAACATTATCCAACCAGAATCTCTTACACCCATTGCGTCAGAGTGGTCACAGTGTATATTTAAAGGTCCTGAGACAGCACGGTTTACTAATGATAAAACTATAGGAAGCCTTAAACTTGAAGCTATGTAGATCATTTCCCACATTAAAGATAAACCGTTAGCAGATGTTGCTGTCATAGCTCTTGAACCTGCAGCTTCTGCACCAATACAAGCACTCATGGCACTGTGTTCACTTTCTACTGCTACAAATTCAGTGTCAACCATACCATTTGATACAAATGTAGAGAAATATTGAGGGATTTCTGTAGATGGGGTAATTGGGAATGCAGCAACAACATCTGGATTTATTTGTTTCATAGCAGTTGCGGCAGCTTCATTACCACTTAATCTTTCACGTATACTCATTTTATACACCTTCTTCCTTCATTGTAATAGCTCCAAATGGGCATACTTTTGCACATACTCCACAGCCTTTACAATAATCAAAATTAAAATCTTTTCTTTTTAAAGTTTCTTTATCTACTGGAATAGAATCTTCTGGGCAAACAGGAAAACATAAACCGCATTGTTTGCATTTTTCTTCATTGAAAACAGGGCGCATACTTCTCCAGTCACCAGTTTTAAATTCTCTGGCATTTCCAGCTGTATAAATATCTCCACCAATAGTTAGTTTTTCCATTGGTGTTTTATTATTAATTTCAGTCATTTTTTTCACAATCCTTTCTTACGGCGTAAAAGCTAGTAAAAACATAGTTACAATAAATTTTAAATAGTAGAATAATCTATGTGAATTATAATCTTTTACAGCTTGCCAAATTTTTATTTTAATAATAAATATTATTAAATTTTATGTACTTCATTAAGTGCCATTTCTATGGCTTTCATATTACCTTCTATGACTTCAGGTTTTTTTGCAAATTTATGTTTGAAAGATCCTTTCATGTCATTTATAAAGTCTTGTTCATCCATTATTTTGCTTACTTTTACAATAGCTGCAAGCATAGGTGTGTTTGGAAAATATCTTCCTAGAGTTTCCATAGATACTTTTCTTGCATCAATTGTGTAAATTTCACCTTTAAAATCTTTTAATTTGCTTTTTAGATATTCAGGTGTTTTTGTTGTATTAATAACGATTGCTCCAGTTGCTTTTAATCCAGCAGTTACATCAACTGTTTCTAAAAGTGTATCATCAACAACTACTACATAATCTGGTTCATATATATTGCTGTGTATAGTTATTGGTTTATTACTTATTCTGTTATATGCTGTTATGGGAGCTCCCATTCTTTCTGGACCATATTCTGGAAATCCTTGAATATATTTACCTGTATTGAAGGCAGCATCTGCTAATAATAAAGATGCTGTTTTGGCACCTTGACCTCCACGTCCATGCCATCTAATTTCTATCAAGTCTTGCATATTATCACATTCCTTTCTTGATTACTAAATTTGAAAATAAATTGTGTTAAGTTTTTTATATTTGTGTTTTATTTGATAAAGTTAGTATATGCCCAAAGTATTGTTAGTGTCAAGTTATTTTTGTAAAATTGACCACTAGGAAGGGAAAAAATATTAGATTATATAAAGTTCGTTGAACTTTATATAATCTAATAAAAATTAATGCTATTAATGTCCGGTTTTGTTCTGGTTTGTCAGAGTCTTCTTCTGATTTATTATCTTCTTCTGATTTTGGTACTACTATGTGTGTTGGTTTTTTATTGCATTTTGGTCTTTCATTTTTTAAATGCTCATAAACTGGTGAGATTTCTAAATCTTTTCCATCACCAGATACGATTGTTAATTTTTTGTTTTCTTTATTCATAAAGGAACCTCCTTTTTATTTGATTTTATAATACCATAAAACAATAAAAAGGGCAATAGAATTAGAATAATTTCATGCTAGCTAGATATTGATTTTAGGTTAATCTTATGCTAAAATGTATATATTAAAAAAATAGTTTGCATAGAAAAATACAGAAGGGAGATAGGCATGGAAAAAGAAGAATCAAAATCAGTAATAGAAGCAATTTTATTTGCAGCAGGAAGAGAAGTAAGTATACAAGAACTTTCTATGGCATTGGAAAAGCCAACAGAAGAAATAGAAAGTATAATAAAAGAAATGCAAGAAGACTATAAAACAAGAGGAATAGAAATAACAAAAATGGAAGATAATTATCAATTGGTAAGCAAAAAAGAATATTATGAATATATATATCCAATAATAGACAAAAGGGCGAAGCCGAATTTATCAAATGCAGCACTAGAAACTTTGGCAATAATAGCCTATAATCCGAGAATAACTAGAGCAGAAATAGAATCGATAAGAGGTGTAGATGCAAGTGCAAGTGTATATAAATTAAGGGAATATGAATTAATAGAAGAAGCAGGAAAATCTGATCTCCCCGGAAAACCAATGACATATAAAACTACACATAAATTTTTAAAAATGTTTGGTTATACGTCATTAAATGATTTGCCAGAATTGCCAAGATATAAATTAGACGAAAATAAGCAAATAGTAATAGACGAATTATTAGAAGAACAAGAGGAGTTAAAAATGAAAAATAAAGAACAACAAATAGAGAAACAAGAAGAGTTGAATGTTAAAAATAATGATAAGCTGGTAGAAGAATAGAAAAATTGAAAATTCAAAATAGTGAATAGTAAATGAAAAAAATAAATAATATGAGAAAAGAGGAATTAAAATGAAATTATCACAAACAGGTATGGGAAATACAAAATTAAATAATATAGATGAAATGTATCCAGGTCAAAGTATATTATTACAAACTGGACAATTAGTACAATATGGTGCAGGACTTTTTGGATATAATACAATACCATTATTAGTTAGAAGAAATATAGAGAAAATTATAGTAGATACATTAAATGAGCATGGTTGCATAGAAGTATTATTGCCAACATTGCAACCAGATACAATTTGGAAAAACTCAGGAAGATATGATCAATATGTAAATGAAGGAACAATGCTTATAACAGAATCAAATAAAGGAATATTTTGTTTAGCACCAACAGGGGAAGAAGCAATGGTAGAATTTGCAAAAGAAAAACTAAAATCTTATAAAAATTTACCAGCTACATATTATCAAATAGGAGAAAAATATAGAAACGAAATAAGAACAAGGGGATATTTATTAAGGGGAAAATCTTTTCCAATGCTAGATGCCTATAGTTTTGATTTAGATGTACAAGGAATGCAAGAATCATACGAAAATGTAAGAAAAGCATTTTTAGAAATTTTTGAAAAGATAGGATTGAAAGTAATACCAATAGTAGCTGATAATGGGGCAATGGGAGGAAAAAAATCAGAAGAATTTATGCTAATATCAGAACAAGGTGAAGATAAAATTTTATATGATGAAAATACACATATAGGGTTAAATACAGAAATATTAGAAAAAGAAAATTATCAAGAATACTTAAAAGAAGAATATGGAATAGAAGATATATCTAATTTTAAAGAAATACGAACAATGGAATTAGGACATATATTCCAATTGGGAACAAGATATTCTGAAATGATGGATGGAAAATATGTTGGTAAAGATGGAAAAGAATCTTTATATTATATGGGATGTTATGGAATAGGAGTAAGTAGAACTTTAGCTGCTTTATATGAACAATGTTTAATAAATGATGAAAAATGGGGACCATCTGGATTTGTTTTACCTGAATCAGTAGCACCATTTAAAGTTCAAATAGTACCTAAAATGGAAAATCCAGAAAAGTTAGAATTAGCAATAAAATTGTATGAAAAATTAAAAAAGAATAATGTAGGTGCTATTATAGATGATAGAGAAAATATTACAATAGGAGCTAAAATGAAGGATTGTAAAGTTCTAGGAACACCATATTTAGTTGTTATTGGAGATAAACAAGAAGGAGAAAATATAGAATTAGAAAATATGAAAACAGGTGAAAAAGAAGTTTTAACAATAGAACAATTATTAGAAAAATTAAAATAATGAATGGAGGAAATATATGAAATATTATGATAAATCAATGTATCAAACAGAACAACATGTACGAATTATAGTTACTATTTTAATAGCATTTATTATTGGTTTTTTAATAGGATATTGGTGTAGAGGAACAGAATTGGTTAATACGAAAACAGAAGATAAAAATCAAGTTGTAAATGTAGTACAAGAGAATAGTACAAACAAATAAGAATGAATTAAGATGTGAAAAAATAACCTTATGGAAATTAAAAAATTTCTTATAAGGTTATTTTTATGTTAAAAATTAATATAATTAAAATTCACAGTTTTTAGGTGTTCTAGGGAATGGTATAACATCACGTATATTTTGCATACCAGTTAAATACATAATTGCTCTTTCAAATCCTAAACCAAAACCTGCATGGTTACAACTACCATATTTTCTTAAGTCTAGGTACCAGTTATATTCATCAAGTGGCATGTTTAATTCTTTCATACGAGAAACAAGTTTATCATAGTTTTCTTCTCTTTGGCTACCACCAATTATTTCACCAATACCTGGAGCTAGTAAATCGGCAGCGGCAACAGTTTTTCCATCTGGATTTTGTTTCATATAAAATGCTTTGATATCTTTTGGATAGTCGGTAACAAAAACAGGTTTTTTAAATACTTTTTCACATAAATATCTTTCATGTTCTGTTTGTAAATCAACACCCCAAGAGACTTTGTATTCAAATTCATCATTTGCCTTTTCTAATTCCTTTATAGCATCAGTGTAACTAATTCTGCCAAAATCAGAATTAATAACATTGTGTAATCTGTCTAATAGAGTTTTATCAATAAAATTATTAAAAAATTCCATTTCTTCTGGACATTTTTCTAAAACAGTAGAAAAAATAAATTTAATCATATCTTCTGCTAGATCCATGTCATCTTTTAAATCTGCAAAGCAAATTTCAGGTTCTACCATCCAAAATTCAGCTGCATGTTTAACAGTATTTGAATCTTCAGCACGGAAAGTAGGCCCAAATGTATAAACATTACGAAATGCCATAGCATAAGTTTCAGCATTTAATTGACCACTAACTGTTAAATGAGCAGGTTTTCCAAAGAAGTCTTTAGAAAAATCTACAGAACCGTCTTCATTTTTTGGTACATTAGCTAAATCGAAAGAGTTAACATTAAACATTTCTCCAGCGCCTTCTGCATCACTTGAAGTTAAGAGTGGAGTGTTTACATATACAAATCCGCGTTCTTGGAAAAATTGATGAATAGCATAAGCAAGTACACTTCTAACACGAAATACAGCATTAAAGGTATTACTTCTTGGGCGAAGATGAGCAATTGTTCTCATATATTCAAATGAGTGTCTCTTTTTTTGTAATGGATATTGGTTATCACTTAAATTAAAGATTTCTATGTTATTTGCGTGAATTTCAAATGGTTGTTTAGCGTTTTCAGTAATTATAACGTTTCCGGTGACTTTTATTGAAGAACTAATAGTTAGTTTTGAAATTTCGTTAAAGTTTGATAAGTCATTATTAAAAACGACTTGTACATTTTTGAAAAATGAACCATCGTTAATTTCTATAAATCCAAAATTTTTAGATGCTCTTACTGTTTTTACCCATGCTTCTAATGTTATTTCTTTATTTTCATAATCTTTCAAATTTTTATATAAATCTTTTATAATAAGATTTTTCATATTAAAACATTCCTTTCTTGAGGTGAAATTTTGTGTTCCTCATTATACTTGCTAGATTATACAGCATCTGTATAAAAAAATCAATAGTAGTTTTACACAAGTCACTTTTTACGTAAACAACACATAAGATATACAAAAACGTAAAGGGGGAAATTTCATGTCAAGTTATATAATAAAAGGGGGAAGTAGATTAGAAGGTATAGTAAAAATTTCAGGTTCAAAAAATGCTTCACTTCCAATAATAGCGGCTACAATATTAAATAAAGGAATTACTACTTTATATAATGTTCCAAATATACAGGATACACAAATGATGTATGAAATAATAAAATTGCTAGGGGGAAAAGTGCAAAAAAAGAAAAATAAAGTAATAATAAATACAACAAATATTAATAAATATGAAATACCTGACGAGTTAATGCATAAAATGCGCTCATCTGTGATATTAGTAGGTGCAATTGTTGGAAGATATAAAACAGCAACATTTACATATCCTGGAGGTTGTGAAATTGGATCAAGACCGATAGATTTGCATTTAAAAGCATTTGAGAAATTAGGAATTCATATAAACCAAAATTATGGGAATATAACATGTAGTACAGAAAAAATAATAGGAAGTAAAATAGATTTTGACTTTCCAAGTGTAGGAGCAACAGAAAATGCAATATTGGCAAGTGTGCTAGCAGAAGGTAAAACAATAATAACGAATGCTGCAAGAGAGCCGGAAATCATAGATTTACAGAATTTTTTGAATAAAATGGGAGCTAAAATAAAAGGAGCTGGCACAAATGAAATAGAAATAGAAGGTGTTAAAAAATTAAAAGAGATAAGTTATAATGTAATGCCAGATAGAATAGAAGCGGGAACATTTTTGTGTTTAGCAGCAATAACAGGTGGAAAAATTAAATTAGAAAAAGTAAATTCAAATTATTTAACACCAGTAATTGCAAAATTAGAAGAAGCAGGATGTGAAATAAAAATACAGAAAGAAATAATAGAAATAATAAGTCCAAAGAAATTAAAGGCAATAGATATAAAAACAATGCCTTATCCAGGATTTCCAACAGATATGCAATCAATAATGGCGGCAACATTTACAATAGCAAAGGGTACAACAGTAGTAGTAGAAAACATATTTGAAAATAGATATAAGTATGTACAAGAATTAAATAAAATGGGTGCGAAAATTATAGTTGAGGGAAAAAGTGCAATAATTAGAGGTGTTAGGAAGATATATGGAGCGACTGTAAAAGCAACAGATTTAAGAGGTGGTGCAGCATTAGTTTTGGCTGGATTATCTGCAAAAGGAACAACAGTTGTTGAAAATATAGAGTATATATTGAGAGGCTATGAAGATTTTGATAAAAAAATAAGAGCTTTAGGTGGAAATATAGAAATTTCAGAAGTATTATAAGTATAGTATAATAATTAGGTATCTTGTATAAAGGTACCTCAAAAAATTTTAAAAAAAATCTTAAAAGGTCTAGAAAAAAGTATTATATATGTGTTAAAATAGAAAAAGTGAAAAAATAGGAAAAATTTAGTCTAAAAAGGAGGAATGAAAAATGAAAACAAAAAAATCAAAACATTCAGATAATAAAATAAATATGTATTATGAACAAGAATTCCAACTAGAACAAGATAGACTAAATAATGTAGATAAAAAAAAGATAAAAGAAAGAGAAAAAAGAATAAAACAAATGAATAAAGAAAAATCAAAGATAGAGGAAAAATTTGATTTTGATACAGAAACTGTAATTGGAATGACAAATAAGAATAACCAAGCTAAAAGAAAAGAAATACAAAAACAATTTGATAAACAAGAAAGGATAAAACAAAAGAGAAAAAGAAAAATAAAAAGATTTTTAAAATGGACAAGTATTATATGTATAATATCAGGAGGAACAGCATTTGCTTTAGTTTCACCAATATTTAATATAAAGGAAATAAATGTAACAGGAAATAATATAGTAAGTTCAGAAACAATAGTAAGTATATCTGAATTGAGTAAAGAACAGAATATATTCAAATTTTTTAATAAGAAAGTTGTAGAAAATGTAAAATCTAATCCTTATGTAGAAACGGCAAAAGTTAAAAGAAAATTACCAAATAAAGTGGAAATACAAGTAGAGGAAAGAGAAAGAACTTTTAATATAGAATTTATGAATGGATATGCTTATATAAATAATCAAGGATATATATTAGAAATATCACAAGAAAAACTAGATTTGCCAGTTATACAAGGTGCCAAAACATCAGAAGAAAAGATAGTACCAGGAAATAGATTGGATAAAGAAGATTTAGAAAAATTAGAAACAGCAATAACAATAACAAAAATTTGGAAAAATAACGAAATAGAACAAAAAATAACAAGCATAGACATAACAGATAGATTAGAGTATACAATGTATGTTGAAGAAGAAAAACAAAAAATATATTTAGGAAATGATACAAACTTAAATAATAAAATTTTATGGGTACAAGCAATAATGAAAGATAATAAAGGGATAGAAGGAGAAATATATGTAAATGGTGATTTGAATGATAAATTCAAACCACGATTTAAACAAAAAGTATAGTATATATTTTTTTTAATACAATGTAAAAATAAAATATATTTTAAATTTTATCCTTGAAAGGGAAGTGAGTTAAATGGATAAAAAAGCGAAAACGGGGATAGTTTTAGGTGTAATGTGTTTAGCTCTTACACTTGGAATATGTATTCAAATAAGAACAGTAAAACAATACAGTACGAAAGTAGGACAGAATTATGATCAAAATAATTTAAGAGCAGAGGTATTAAAATATAAAGAAAAATACGAAAATCAAATTAAAGAAATAGAAAAACTAGATAGTGAATTGGAAACAAAAATAGAGGAAGCATCAGCTAAAAATACAAATTTAGAAGATGCAAAAAATCAAATAAAAGCTGGAAACAAGATAATAGGTACATCAGAAGTAACTGGACCAGGAATAACAATAACATTAACAGATAGTAAATTAGATGCAAGTAGTGTATTAGATGCAAGCTCATTGATAGTTCATCATTTGGATATATATTATATAATAAATGAATTGAAAAATGCTGGAGCAGAGGCAATATCTGTAAATGAACAAAGAGTAGTTCCAACAACATCTATTGAATGTGGTGGAAATATTATAACAGTAAATGGTCAAAAAATAGGTTCACCATTTGTAATAAAAGCTATAGGATTGCCAGAAAATTTGGCAAACTTGAATAGGGCAGGAGGATATTTATCATATATGAAAAGTGCAAGTATAGGTGTTGATTTGAAAAAATCTAATAATATAACGATACCTAAATATTCAGGAATTATAAATTATAAATATGCGAAAAGTGTAGAAGAAAAATAGAAATATTGTAAAAAGTAAATATTTAGAAAGGAAGTAGTGGCATTTGAAACCAATAAAAAAAGGAAAAATAACAGTTACTATAACGATTGGAATTGCGTGTTTAGCATTAGCAACTGTAATGTTTATGCAATTTAAAATGGTAAATCAGACAGATATAAATGAATTAGAAGTTATGAGGGAAGATGAATTAAGAACAGAGTTAGCAAACTGGAAGGCAAAATATGATGAAGCAGAAAATCAATACCAAGAAAAAACTAAAAAATTAGAAGAATATAATAAAACTGAAGCCACAGAAGAAGAAACAGAAGGATTAGTAAAAAATGAATTAGAGCAAGTTAATTTGGTTTTAGGAAGAACAGATGTAGAAGGTCAAGGTATTACAATAACATTACAGGAAAATAAAGATGCAGAAGCTGGGATAATATCAGATAATCTAAATATGATTGTAAATGAATTAAAAGAAGCAGGAGCAGAGGCAATATCTATTAATGATGAAAGAATAATAAATATGACAGATATAGTATCTGTAAATGAAAATACAGTTATAAGAGTAAATCAACAAAGAGTAGTTTCTCCTTATGTTATTAAAGCAATAGGTAATCAAACATACTTAGAAGGTGCAATATCAGGAAATGGTGGAGAAGGAGATAAATTAGAAAAATTGGGACATACAGTTACAATTACAAAATCAAATAAAATACAAATAAAAAAATATAATAAAGATTTAACATCAAAATATATAAAAGAAGACTAATTATGGAAGGAAAGTGAAAAGAATGGTTTTTATAGCAATAATAATTGGATGTTTATTAGGGGCAATTATAGGAATAAATGCTCCTACAATATCATATACATATTCAAGTTATTTGGCAATAGCAATAATAGCTGCATTGGATTCTGTATTTGGAGGAATAGCATCAGTAATAAATAAGAAATTTGATATAAAAATTTTTATATCAGGATTTTTTGGAAATGCAATTTTAGCAATATTATTGACAATACTAGGACAAAAGTTAAATGTAGACATATATTTGGCAGCAATAGTAGTATTTGTATGGAGAATGTTTAGTAATTTAGGAATAATTAGAAGATATTATGTGGAAAAATGGACAGAGAAATTTAAGAAAAAATAATATTACAACAATATTACAAAAAGATTACAAAAATATAACATTTGGTATTGACATTTTATAAAAAATGTAATATAAATACGTTATGAAAAATGAAACAAAAAAATGGAGGAATTAACTTGGCAATCGGTGATATTATAGTTGGTGTAGACATTGGAACAACAAAAGTAGCAACAGTTGTTGGAGAAGTTAATAATTTTGGTCAAATTGAGATAATAAGTAACACATCATATAAATGTAGTGGACTAAAAAAAGGAAAAATAATTAATGAAGATGAAATAACTTTAAGTCTTGCCAAAACAATAAAAGATGCTGAAGAAGAAACAAATTTAAAAATAAATTCTGCATATGTAACAATACCTGGAAAACAAGTAACAATAGTACAAAACAGTATAACAAAAGAAGTAAAGGACAAATATTCAGGAATATCAGTAAGAGATGTGCAAAATGCAATAATTCAAGTAAAAGATATAGAAATACCAGAAGGAAAAACCTTAATAGATATAGTACCAGATAAAATAACATTAGAAAATGGAACTGTTGTGTCAGATCCTGTAGGAAGTTTAAGTGCAAGTTTCACAATAGATGCACAAGTAATATTAGCTGAAAAGGATTTTGTAAGACAATTAACATCAATATTTAAAAAAGCAGGATTAGAAATAGATGGAATAGTACCAATAACATTAGCAGAAAGAAATTTGATATTAGATAAAAATGAAATGCATGATAATATAATGTTGTTAGATATAGGAGCAGGAAACACAGATATAGGAGTTTTTGAAGGAAATTCATTTATATATACAAATTCTATACCTGTTGGGGGAGATAATATAACTAATGATATTGCAGTAGTACTAAATATTACTGAGGAAGAAGCAGATAAATTAAAAAGACAATATGGACTAGCCTTAAAATCATTTATTGATAATGATAATGATATTATTTTAAATACATGTAAAGACAATAATAAAAATAAAATAATAAAAAGTTCAGAACTAATAGAAATAATAGAAGCAAGAATAGAAGAAATATTTTCAATAATAAATAAAGATGTAACAAATCAAGGAATTAAATCAAAAATAAATAATGTTATTTTAACAGGTCAAGGAATAATAAATATAAACAAAAGTGATGTAGCAGGTAAAATAACATTAAATATACCTGTAAAAATTTCAACAGGTAGATTAATAAGTACTATAAGACCAACATATAGAACAAGTTATGCGTTAGTAAGATATATAGCAGCAAGACCATTTGCCAAAACAGTGTCAAGTAGTATTGACACAAAATCAGATGAGAATATATTAAAAAATATTTTAGAAAGAATAAAAGAATTTTTCTATTCATAATAGTATACAAAAAACGAAAAATGTGATATAAAAGAGTACTGAACAACAGTAATTAATTTTTAAGTATAAATAAGGGAGGAAAGCCAAAATGATGGAGTATGATGATAACAACGTAGCAATGATGGATGGTACAGCTACTATAAAAGTAATTGGTGTAGGGGGAGCTGGAAATAATGCTGTAAATCGTATGATAGAATCTGGAATAAAGGGAGTAGATTTTATAGCTGTTAATACAGATAGACAAGCATTACAACAATCAAAAGCAGGAACAAAAATTCAAATAGGAGAAAAAATTACAAGAGGATTAGGAGCAGGAGCAAACCCAGATATTGGTGCACAATCAGCAGAAGAAAGCAAATCAGAAGTAGCAGAAGTATTAAGAGGAGCAGATATGGTATTTGTCACAGCCGGAATGGGTGGAGGAACAGGTACTGGAGCAGCACCAATAGTTGCAGCAACAGCAAAAGAAATGGGAATATTAACAATTGGTGTAGTAACAAAACCATTTACATTTGAAGGAAAGAAAAGATTATCACAAGCAGAAAGAGGAATTGAAAGTTTAAAAGGAAAAGTAGATACATTAGTAGTTATACCAAATGATAAATTACTACAAATAATAGATAGAAAAACATCAATCATTGAGGCTTTTAAACAAGCAGATGATGTATTAAGACAAGGTGTACAAGGTATATCAGATCTAATAGCAGTACCAGGACTAGTAAATCTTGATTTTGCAGATGTAAAAACAATTATGTTAAATCAAGGTATGGCACATATGGGAGTTGGAAGAGCATCAGGAGAAAATAGAGCAGAAGATGCAGCAAAAGAAGCAATACAAAGCCCATTATTAGAAACATCAATAGAAGGAGCAAAAGGGGTGATTATAAATATCACAGGTGGAGAAGATTTAGGATTACATGAAGTAAATACAGCGGCAGAATTAGTACAACGTAGTGTGGATCCAGAGGCAAATATTATATTTGGTACAGTAACAGATACAAGTATGGAAGATGAAATTCAAATTACAGTAATAGCAACTGGATTTGAAAAAAATGAGCCAATATCAAGTATTGGTGTAGATAATATTGTGTCAAAAACATGGGAGAAGAAAATTAATTCAATTCCATCAAATACAGATGTAAGTACATCACAAAATGACTTAGATATACCAGCATTTTTAAGAAAGAATAGAAATAAAAATTTATAATTTAGAGTTTTAAATATAGAAGCTTAAAAATAAAAATAATAATGAAAAAGATATGAATTATTTTGAATAATTTATGTCTTTTTTTGTTGTCTTAAAAAATCGAATATTTCTTTTTTTCTACAATAAGAAAAGACAGTATTTTTAAAGAACAAGTAGTAGAATAAAAAAGCAATGAGATAATTAAAAAATATAAGTTTGATGCAATTAATTTATGCAAAAAGGATGTGAAGTAAATGACAATATATATAGACATAGTAATTGTTGAAAATGTAATAATGAATAGCATAATATTATATGCAACAGCAGTAATTTTGAGAGATAAAGTACATTATATGCAAATAATAATATCTAGTATTATACGGTGCAATATATTCAGTATTAACATATATATATCCGATAAAAGTTTATGATAACATAGTTTTTAAAGTATTATTGTCAGTGATAATGGTATATATAGCATATAAACCACAAAATATAAAAAAATTAGGAAAAAATATTCTGATTTTTTACTTGACTTCATTTGTTTTTGGAGGAGTAGCATTTGCTTTAATATATGTAATAAAACCACGAGATATATTAATGAAGAATGGTTTATTTTTAGGAACATATCCACTAAAAACAGTGTTTATATCTGCAATAATAGCTGCAATTATATTGATAATGGGATTTAAAATAGTAAAAACAAAAATATCAAAAAAAGATATATATTGTAAAGTAAAAATAATATTAAATAATAAAGAAGTTGAAACAATGGCAATGGTGGATACAGGAAATATGCTTAAAGAACCTATAACTGGAATGCCTGTAATTGTAGTTGAATCAAGTTTGCTAGAAAAGATTTTGCCATATCAGATTTTGCAAAATACAGAGAAAATTATAGGAGGTGATTTGGAAAATGTGCCAGAAGAGATAAAAAATAAATACATATCAACATTTAGATTAATACCATATTCTTCATTGGGAAAACAAAATGGAATGTTATTAGGAATAAAAGCTGATAAAGTTGTAATAGAAAAAGAAGGTGAAGAGGTAGAAAAAGATAATATTGTTATAGGAATATATAATAAATCTCTTACTAAAAGAGGGGAATATAGAGCACTGATAGGACTAGAAGAAATATAATATTATTGTAAGTATATTTAATTAAGATTTAATTTATAAGATAAGTATTAGAATGTTTATAATGTTTTGAAAGGAAAATGATAGTTATGAGAATTTTAGAGATGCTAAAGACTAGCCTAAGTACAATAGGAACAATTTGTGCTAAATATATAAGTGAAGAAAATGAAATAGAATATTTACCTATATTTTATATAGCGGGAAGCCAAACTTTACCGCCACCACTTCCACCAGAAGAGGAAGAAAAATATATAAGACAATTATCAGAGAAAGATAATTTGTTTGCTAGACAAATATTAGTAGAAAGAAATTTGAGATTAGTGGTGTATATAGCTAAAAAATTTGAAAATACAGGAATAGGCATAGAAGATTTAATATCAATTGGAACAATAGGTCTTATGAAGGGAGTAAATACATTTAATGCAGAAAAAAATATAAAACTTGCAACATATGCATCAAGATGTATAGAAAATGAAATATTAATGTTTTTAAGAAAGAGTAGTAAAATAAGGGGAGAAATTTCAATAGATGAACCTCTTAATAAAGATGGAGATGGAAATGAGTTGTTACTTTCTGATATTTTGGGTACAGATCCAGATATTACATCACGAAATTTGGAGGATGAAGTTGATAAAACTTTGTTAAGAGCTTCGATTTTGAAGTTGAATGATAGAGAGAAGAATATAATGGAAATGAGATTTGGTTTTAAAACGGGAAAAGAAAAAACTCAAAAAGAGGTTGCAGATGAATTACGGTATTTCTCAAAGCTATATTTCTAGGTTGGAAAAGAAAATTATAGGAAAAATGAAAAAGGATATTAGTAGTAAAATTGGATAGATATAATGGTTAGTATAGTTTAAGGTTGGTAAATTTGTTTGATTTTGTAATGTTATAATGTAAAAATAAGAAAAATGTAAAAATATAGGTTTAAAATAGATATGTCACAAATACATTGAAAATAAAATATTGAAAAGA